>ERZ773083.1020-NODE-1020-length-20269-cov-20.652815_pt1 | contig 20269 bp, 19 predicted proteins | sample MGYA00511465_ERZ773083 | MGnify/ENA primary metagenome ERZ773083 (study PRJEB29015, sample SAMEA2738001) | human oral metagenome | biome: human oral; feature: human-associated habitat; material: dental | place: China | collected 2060 ... | reverse complement strand
CAAAAGTTGTAACGCCAGATTCGAATTCACGAACAGCGCCATCTGGGAAAGTAATGTTAATCATAATTTTCTCCTTTTATTATTTCATAGTTTCTAAGCATTGACTTTTTATTAGCAGACTACTTCCTAGTCTTAATGTTCAACTGCATTTCTTTATCAGTGAGGAAGTTTTCCATTTCCGTCAGGATGTCTATATCCAAACGTTGAGAAAGTTCTACTAGCCACCAGATATTTTCTGAAAGTTTATGTTCCAGTGTGTAAGGTGTTTCATCATAGTAGCGTTCTTGCTTGGTCATCACTAATCGTTGGAAATTCCCAATATCATTCGATAAAGCCAAGAGGTCTTCTTCTACCGTCCACTTGGAATCATGATGCTTAACTTCCAGATCGTGATAAGCTTGTCGGATTGCCCAACTGCGCTCCACTAATTCTTGCAACCCCATAGTTAGTCTCCTCAAAAAAAAATTGCGACATCCAAAAAGGACGTCGCAACGTGGTTCCACCTTAGTTCGTGTACGACAAAAAATAAGTCTGTCTTACACCTCTGATTGGCTCTAACGTGGCCACCGTTTTATGTTTGCATAAAAAGTCAATCGAGTAGTCCCAATCATGTCCTCTGCGTGATTCCCAGCGACACACGCTCTCTGAAAGATTTCCCATGACTGATATGTCTCTATGCGTTATTATAGCATGAAACTGTAATTTTTCAAGCTAATTATCTCTTTTATTAATCAATTCTAAGATTTTATCTGACTAGGAAAATGTGATAGCTTTCCTAATCCAAAAGTTTTGTGATATTTCTGATTTTCTTGACCTGTTTGGCAGACCCTTTGATAATCCGAACAGAGCCATTGACAGGCAAGGTGATAGCCTTAGTTGGCAAATAAGTCACCATACGGGTCAAGCGTTTCATAGTGCTACCTTCACCATTAAGATCATTATGGAAATCCTTAGAAATTGTAAGGTCCAAGTAATACTCATAGACACGTTTTCCAAAGTTTTCCGCAGAAATTTCATAGAGCTTGTCGGCCCACTTAGTCCCGTCTTTTTCTGGCGTTGCAATGGCTGCTTCCAAAATGGCCCCAGCTAAATCATTATCATGATAATAAAGCGTTCCAAACATCTGGTCCGTAATCACATTATCCAAATAAAGATTTCCATGAGCAATGATAGGTGTGCCGCTCGCCAAGGCCTCCAAATAAGTCAAACCTTGAGTTTCACTGGTTGATGCCGAGATGAAGAAATCAGCAGCCTTATAGTAAAGAGCTGTTTCGCCAGGTGCAATCATACCTGTGAAAACCACCTTATCCTCAATACCAAGTTTCTTGGCTTGGGACTTCAAGTCTGGTAGGTAAGGTCCATCGCCAGCAACAACTAACCGAACTTTGTCCTCTTCCTCTAAAACCGAAGGCAGAGCCGCCATAACTGCTTGGATATTTTTCTCATAAGAGACACGAGACAAGCTCAACAACATGGTTTCATCTGAGGAAATACCAAGCTTGGCTCTCAAGTCCGACACATCTTCCTCAGTAATCTCTGGACGCTGGAATTTCTCAAGTTCAATGCCTGTTGGAATGACCCGTTTTTCAGCAGCAACCTTGTACTTGAGTAAAAGGTCATAAACAATCTCGCTCGGACAGATAACCCCATCCAGATCGCTCATAAAGCCACGAACAATGTACTTAACCATACTTGGACGGATGACCATACCTTTGGCAATATAGCGGACATAGTCTTCATACTGGGTGTGATAGGTGTGTACAACAGGAATCTTAAGTTCACGCGCAATGGCAATCCCTAGAAGCCCCAAGGAGAACTCTGTCTGCGTATGAATAATATCAAGCTTGTACTGTTTTGCAATCTCTAGAGCCTTAGAAAAACCACGATAAGCCACTCGGCGATCCTTAAAGGCAAAGAAAGGCACACTAGGAATACGAACAATCTGCCAGTCTTCATAGCGGTCAACATCTCTATCAGTCGTAGTAAAGATAAAGACACTATGTCCCATTTTTTCCAACTGCGTCTTCAGTGTGCGAATACTAGTAGCAACACCTGATACCTGTGGAAAATAGGTATCTGTAAACAATCCGATACGCATTTAAATCTCCAATACTTCTTTGTAGGCTTTAACAAGTTTTTGAGCGACATCATCAATCGAGCGACTTTCCGCAACCTTGTATCCTGCTTCGCGCTTGTCCACTTTACCATCGATAATATCTTGTAAGGCCACTACAAATTCATCCACATTGTGACCAAATGAGGCAGATTTCTCATCAACCCAACCCTCATAAACAGGGATATCACGTAAGACCACATGTTGGTGACTAGCAAAGGCTTCAAGTACTACAATTCCTTCTGTCTCTTCATAAGATGGGAAAAAGAAGGCGTTAGCACCACTCATAGCTCCCTGGAAGACAGCTCCCTTGAAGTAACCTGGGAAGCTGACATTATCAGGATGCTTACCATTGACAATGTCTCGAATCTTTTTAGGAATTAGCCATTTACTAATACTGCCTAGCCAAATGAAACGAACATGTGGCATCTTCTCAGCAACCTTGACAAAATCTTCAATTCCCTTGCGTTGGAAGTAAAGACCTGCACAAATAACCACTGGCTGTCCTTTCTCGATACCAAAGTAATCTCGGAAAACTTCTTCCTTGCGTGGGTCCTTGCCGTATTTTTTCAGATCAATCCCGTTTGAAACAGCAATGATTGGTGTGGTCACTCCATAAGATTGAATCAATTTTTTGGAATACTCAGATGGTGTAATCACATAGTCAGCCTTTTGATACATGTGGGCCAAATATTTCCCAAAAAGTGGGGCCATGAAGTTAGAACCAATGAATGAATTTTCAAAGTCCTCACGTGTCGAATGACCATGCATGATGACCTTCTTTCCACGACGTTTTGCGGCATGTAACAACATCAAACTGCGTGGTCCATAAGTATTGATATGAACAACATCATAATCACCCAAGATGTCTGTTGTATAGGGAATCCCCGCCAAGTCTAAGGCACGCATCTGATGGTGAAGAGCCCGTCCGATTCCTGATTTTTCAAGAACCGATTTTCCTTCAAGATAAAGTAGAACTTTCATACTCATAATTATAGCTTAATTTGTACGAAATTTCATCTTGCAGTTAACTTTATCTTGATTTCTCATTTAATGAGATAGGGTAGAAAAGCACAAAAAAGACCGAGTACTCTCAATATTTTAGGTCATCGTCTTAAACGTCTTTACGGCGACGATGGCTATATGCTACACCCATGACTGCTGCCACTCCTAGGGCGAGCAAAGCAGTATCATTAGCTCGATCAGTCTCTGGAAGTTGAGGTCCTGATTTCTCAGAGAATACCACTGGCTTAGCTGATTTTGGTGTCACCGGTGGAGTAGGTGGAGTTGTTGTTGTTCGAGGTTTTAGTAGAATGAAACTATTGTTGAATTCCATATCCAAAGGAAGGAGAACCGCTGCTACAAGCAGATTCTCCTTTTCAGCCACAGTCTTAGTAACAGTCACTTGGACTTTTCCAAAACGGTCTTTAAGGACAAATTGAAATTGATCTGCTTTTAGATCTTGCTTAACACCTGCCTTAGTCAATTCATTGCTGATCTGAATAGCAGCTTTAGCTGGAGTCACAAACTTATTGTTAAAGATACCGTCTTCTGGATAGGCAACTTTGGCAACCAATTTAACTTAGTTATCTACAGTTTCATGAATAACCTGAATAGTAATATTAGCTTCTAGCTTATCATATACCACATTTTCATCATTTCCTGGAACTTCAGTCACACGATAATGATAGACGCCTAAATTGCGAAGTGAGATATCAGAAAAGACAATTTTACTCTTGGCATCATTAGTGGTTTCCTCTAACTCAACAGGATTGGCACCATCAGTAACATCAAGGAGTTTATATAAATTCATAGTAGAAAAAACTGTCATTCTCTTAAGAATGACAGTAGCTTTTAACCTTATTAAGAAGGTGAGCCTTAAGACTCATTTATACTACTTAAGCAAGTTCTTTGAGAAACTCCACTAGGATCGCAGCTGATTGTTTACCCGCCTGAATAATGAATTCGTCAAAGGTAATATTAGCGTCATGGGCTGCTGTATCACTCATAGCACGAATAACGATGAAAGGTTTCTTGACACTGTGTGCAGCTTGAGCAATGGCTGCTCCTTCCATTTCCACGGCTAAGACTTCTGGAAAATGCCCTTTAATAGCATCAATCTTATCCTGACCTGCAATAAAGCTATCACCAGTCGCAATAAGACCAATTTTCGAGTCGATAGAGGCTTGAGCCAAAACCTTTTCAAAAGTCTCTACAAAGCTAGGGTCACTTTCAAAGTAAAGCGGCTGCATAGACATTTGACCATAATCATAGCCAAAGGCTGTCAAATCAACATCGTGGTAGGCTAATCTTAATGCCACAACCACGTCTCCAATCTTAAGTCCAGGCGCTACAGCTCCTGCAGAGCCAGTGTTAATTAGGGCATCAACCTCAAAGTGGTCTGCTAGAACCGCCACAGACATGGCTGACATAACCTTCCCTACACCTGATTGCACCAAAACAACATCATGTTTACCCAATCGTCCTGTATAGTAGATATTGCCTAAAACAATTTCTTCAACCTTATTTTCCAATTGCTCCACTAGAAGCACTAATTCCTGCTCCATGGCAGCGATAATTCCGATTTTCATATAGTTCCTTTTTCACTTGTAATCTTAACAGAGATCAGCAAATACATCCATCCAACTCACAGACTTTTTAGAAATAAAAGACAGCAACAATGAGAATAATTAAGAGGACGACAATCCAAAAGAGAATGCGATTAAGCTTGTGCTGAAATTGATTACGTTTAGCATTCTCAATCCGGCGGCTCTTGTATGTAGAGGGCTGATAATTTGCCTCATAATCCTCATCATAGAACTCTTCCTCGTAGTCCTGATAATAAGGATGATCCTCTAAGTCAATTTTCCCACGCTTGGCCTGCTCAATGACATCGTCAGTCAAAAGTGGCTTACTCATAACTTATTTTCCTCCAAAATGAAGTGCATAGTACTGGAGAGCAATGATGGTTTTAGCATCCTGAATAGCACCTGAAGCTACGAGTTCCATACACTCCTCATAAGTCAACTCATAAATTTCAAGAAACTCATCTTCGTCAAGTGGACGTGGATTTTCAACAGGCTTGAGGTTTGTAGCAACATAGAGCTTAATTTTTTCATTACAGAAACCAATGGCAGTGTAAAACTCATGAATCAATTTAAGGTCACCCTTATACTGAGTCTCCTCTTCAAGTTCACGCGCAGCTGCAGCCATCTCATCGCCAGCCTCACCGACCTCCAGTTTACCCGCAGGAATCTCGTAGGAAACTGCCTCAATAGCCTTACGGTATTGCTTGACGATAATAACTTTCCCTTCAGGGGTAACAGCTAAAACGGCCACTGCTCCCTTGTGGAAAATCAGTTCACGGCCAGCTGTCTTACCGTCTGGCAAGAGAACTTCATCCACTGCAACTTCAAAAATATGTCCCTTAAATTTTGACTCACGTTTGAGTGTTTTTTCTTCAAACTCCATGACTTGACTCCTTTAATCTATGAGCCCAATCTAATTCATCTCTTCAATAGAAGCAAGACTTAGATAGGCTTAAGCCTACTTTTGTTGGCTTGGGTGGTGAGGTTTCTTAATAGCGTAGCCTTCTTTATTGACCTGACGGCCGCGTCCAATAGCTACGCTGTCAGCTGGAACATTATCCGTAATGGTTGAACCAGCTGCTGTAAGTGCATTGTCCCCGATTTCAAGCGGTGCAATCAAAGTTGAATTGCTTCCGATAAAGACGTTGTTAGCAATTTGTGTCTTGAACTTGTGTTGTCCATCATAGTTAACAGTAATTGTTCCGGCACCAAAGTTAACGTCAGAACCAACTTCCGCATTACCAATGTAGGTCAAGTGACCAGCCTTAGTATTTTCGCCGATAGTAGAACCCTTAACCTCGACGAAGTTACCGATATGAACGCCTTCTTTGAGCATTGAATCCGGACGAATATGGGCAAATGGACCAACGGTAACACCTTTTTCAACCACTGAATACTCAATCATTGAGTTAGTGATAACGGTATTGGCACCGATAGTTGAATCAACAATATAAGTCCCATTGGTCAACACTGACTCTGCTCCGACTTTAGTTTGTCCTTTAAGAGTAACATTAGCTTCAACCACAACGTCCGGTGCAATTTCCACATCTACATCAATGTATGTCGCATTTGGATTTTGGAAAGTAACACCATTAATCATGTGAGTCTTATTAATACGACGACGCATAACATCTTCTGCCGTAGCTAGGGCAACACGGTCGTTAACTCCAAGACTTTCTTCAAAGTCACGAAGGGTAAAGGCACCTACCTTTTCACCATTTTCACGGAAAATAGAGATGACGTCCGTCAAATAGTATTCCCCTTGAGCATTGTTAGTATTAATATTTTTAAGCGCTTCGAAGAGACGTTTATTGTCAAAGACATAAGTCCCTGTATTAATTTCTTTAACCTGTTGTTCAAACTCATTTGCATCTTTTTGCTCAACAATCTTAGTGACTTCACCATTTTCATTACGGATGATACGGCCATATCCAAATGGATTGTCGGCAGTTGCAGTCAAGATAGTGGCAATATTTTTGTGATTAACGTGGAAATCAATAAGGTTTTTAAGGCTTTCACCGGTGATCAAAGGTGTATCCCCAGCGATAACAAGCGTTCGTCCTTCAAGTCCAGCCAACTCTTCTTCAGCCATCATTACTGCGTGACCTGTCCCCAACTGCTCTGTTTGCATAGTGAAGACAGATTGACCATCCAAAACCTCACGAACAAGCTCAGCCTTGTGACCAATAACAGTAACATTTTTAGCTGGTTCAATAGCTGAAACTGCACGGAAAACATGCTCAAGCATAGTGATGCCTGAAACCTTGTGCAATACTTTTGGAAGATCTGATTTCATGCGAGTTCCTTTACCCGCAGCAAGGATAATAGCGTAATTACTCATTTTCTTTTTCCTTCTTAATATTTTTTGTAATGATTTCTTTCGTGACGGTCTTAACCTTGATCCCCAAATCTCAGGACCTTATCCTCCCACTGGGATGGCCAACTCAAGAAAGGAGAGCTTGAAAAAGCACAATTTCTCATTTATGAGAAAATATATCTTTCAGAATAACCGTTTTTAACGGCGTCTGATTATCTATAATCGCCCTATTATACCATAAATAAGAAAGTTTTGGCAGAGTGGACGGTATTGAAAAAAAGAGCTTCCGCTCTTTTTCTAAGTATAGTTATCCTATAACCATTCTTTGTATTTCTTAATATAGATATGCTTCACAAAGGTAACACTAAGCATATACAAAGTAATGATGATAAACAAGAGAATGAAATAGAGACCGTTTAGATGGCTGAGTTTTAAGAGACCAGCCAATGGACTGTATGGAAGAGCAGTCACAAAGAAAGCAGCAAATAAGGTTGTCACAACAACTGATAGTGCTGGGTGACTTTGAATAAATGGTAGTTTTGGTGAACGTAACATGTGGATAACCATGGTTTGAGACCACATAGATTCGATAAACCAACCTGTTTGGAAAATAATGATAAAGGCTGCTGCTTCTGGTGAACCATGAACATAGCCATGCCCCAAAATCATTGGCACAATGATGAAATAGAGCAAGATATATGTCAAAATATCAAATACGGACGAAATAGGTCCTATCCAAGCCATGAAACGCATGATTGATTTGGCTTCCCAGATATGTGGCTCTTTAAGAAATTCCTTGTCCACATTGTCAAATGGAAGGGCGATACAAGAGATATCATAGACAAGATTTAGGACAATCAAATGCACAGGTGCCATTGGTAGGAATGGTAAGAAAATGCTGGCAAAGAGGAGAGAAAAGATATTCCCGAAATTTGAAGAAACGGTCATCTTGATATATTTGGTCATATTAGCATAGACCTTCCGTCCTTCAACCAAACCTTTTTCCAAGACCATTAAATCCTTATCAAGCAAGATAACATCTGCAGTTTCTTTGGCGATATCAACAGCTGTATCCACAGAAATCCCCACATCTGACACCTTCATGGATGGGGCATCGTTGATACCATCACCCATATAGCCTACCTTATGCCCATTTTCCTTAAGGCTTAGGATAATTCGTGCCTTTTGGTCTGGGGATAACTTAGCAAAGACTGTTGTCGTTTCCACAGCCTTAGCCAAATCTTGATCTGACATGGTATCAAGATCACTTCCAAGTAGAATGTGCGTCACATCTAGACCAACTTTTTCACAGACAGCCTGTGTCACCTTATCATTGTCTCCAGTCAAAATTTTTGTGGTCACACCATATTCCGCCAAAGCCTTGATAGCAGGTGCTGCTGATGGTTTTGGTGGGTCAAGGAAGGCAAGATATCCCGTCAAAATCATATCACTTTCATCTTCGACACTAAAGACGTCATTTTCATTAAGCTGTGATTTGTAGCTAACACCGAGAACACGCAAACCTTGTTCATTCAACTGTGCAACTTCCGTAAGGACTTCCTCACGAACATCGTCAGTCAATGGGATAATGTCTCCCTTGTATTCCACATAGTTAGAAACAGAGAGCATTTCTTCAAGGGCACCTTTTGTCACCATGCTAACCAATCCATCAGTGTCTTGAACAATGACACTCATGCGACGACGTTCAAAATCAAAAGGTAGCTCATCAATCTTGTGGAAGGTCTGGTCAAGGTCACGAACGATGTCATGTTTCTTAGCTTCTCTTTCAGTTCGGCTAATAATGGCACGGTCCATAAGATTTTTTAAGCCAGTTTGGAAATAAGAATTAAGATAGGCTCTCCGAAGTACTGATAGGTCAAGGTCACCATGGATATCAAGAGGGTACTCAAGAACGATTTCATCCTGAGTCAGGGTTCCTGTCTTATCCGTACAAAGGATGTCGATAGCCCCTAGGTCTTGAATAGCATTAAGCTTTTTGATGACCACCTTTTCCTTGGCCATAATGATAGAACCCTTGGCAAGACTGGCTGTGATAATCATCGGCAACATTTCTGGGGTCAAACCGACTCCCACACTAAGGGCAAAGACGCCGGCTTCAAGCCAGTCCCCATCTGTTAAACCGTTAATCACAAAAACAACAGGAACCATAACCAACATGAGTCGAATCAAGAGCCAAGAAATGGAATTCATCTCACGTTCAAATGAAGTTTGTTCGTCATAAGTATTGATGGTCTGCTCAATTGCTCCCATCATGGTCTCATCACCAACAACTAAAACCAAGGCTGTTGCACGACCAGAGATAACATTAGTTCCCATGAAAGCAAGGCTCTCACTTTCAAGCAGGCTCTCTAGATTTTGACCATCTGCTTTAGCCAGACAAGCTTTTTCCACAGCATCGCTTTCACCTGTCAAGCCAGACTGTTGAACAAAGAAATCACGAGAATCTAGTAAGACCACATCAGCCGGAATCATATCTCCCGCACTTAGTTTGACCACATCTCCAACCACAATTTCATCAATTGGGATTTCTTGCTCACTGCCATCTCGAAGTACTGTTGCTGTATTGACAATCATGCGAGACAAATTACTGGCAGCCTTGTCGCTACGAAGTTCTTGAATAAAACGGATACCACCAGATATCAAAACTAGAGTGACAATGATGATAGAAGTCGTTGGGTCTTCTTCACCCGGTTTAGCAAGCCAGACATTGGTGATAAAGGAAACCAGAGCAATGACTAAGAGAATAACAGTAAAGGGATTGATGATAGATTCATAAATCTTTTTGATGATAGAATCCTCTTGTCCTTTGGTTATGACATTTTCCCCATAAAGGGCACGGTTTTCTTCTACTTGGTCTTCCTTCAAGCCATCCAAATGAGTCTTGTAGCGAGTAAGGGTTGTTTCAAGTGGCTCTTGAAGAGCAGCAATAAGTCTTTCTTTATTTGTTGACATTGGAATCTCCTTATTTAATCAGGAGCCAATCACTTATGGAGTCCCTAAGACACTAATCAGCGATTGACTGGTTAGGTGCGGTTCGGGGTGATCGTCGATTAGTCTCATAGGTTTCTCCTTTCATTTTTTTACATAGTGGGTGGACCTCAGACAAAAGAAAAGAGTCCTACCCATATACAGGTGAGACTCTATAAACTCGAGGTTGATTTTTTAATAGATTCTGTCAAAAAATGGACCGTTCAAGCTTTAGCTCCGCAAGGCGATGAAATGAGCTTAGTCTTGACCTTGGCGATCAGGACTGTTGACCAACGAGTAGTGTCTCCACTGCTTTGCGGTAGTCATCCGTATCCTTGTGGTAGCCTCACCTACCGTATTTCACTGAAAATAATACTCCTAAGGCAGTAACTTGTCAAGGGGAAAAGTTACTTTTTGCTTGAGTGGGTAATAAAAAAAGAGCTTCCGCTCTTTTTTGTAAGATATTCTTTTGTAAAATGGATTTTTTTAGACTTTCCTGAAGTGAGTGCGGACGTCAGCGATCTTCTTCGAAGCTCCATGACTAATTTTTGAGCCCCTTCACTTTTTAATTTCTAGGCTCAGGCTAAAACAGTTTCCCAAACTGTTTTACTCTCAAAAATTCCGAGTTCTTGAAACACTAGTGTTTCAAGAACTTTTCTCACAGCGGAAAGTCTCGTTAAATGCTCGTTTAAATCAAGTCTAAACAAGATTAGAGTTACTTATCCTTTACCGAGGTTAAAATGATATCACCTTTATGACTTCTCTTGTTTGACATAAGTCCCTTGTAGCTTGCCATATAAGATGTAATCTACAGATTTGAGCTCATCAATAGTGCGACAATCAAGGGCACACATGATAAGGCGAAGGTCATCCTTCCAGCCATTGACGATAGCCACAACCTTATCCACAGGATAACGTTCCACCAATTCAAGGACTGTTCGCGATAGACCTACGCCTTTTGCTCCTAGGACCAGACATTTGACCATATCGAGTGGATTTCGCACGCCACCAGAGGCTAGGATTTCCACATTATCACGAAGGTCTTGGGCTTGCAAGAGGGTCTGAACAGTGCTTTGTCCCCAGTCATTGAGGTAATCACGGTTACCGCCTCGACTATTTTCAATATAGGCAAAGCTAGTTCCACCACGACCTGAGATATCCACAGTCTTGATGCCCTGAGACATGGCGTAGCGAATGGTTTTCTCATCCATACCAAAGCCAACTTCCTTAAGCACAAGAGGAACCTCTATTTTCTGTGCATAAGCCACCACATTTTCCTTCCAAGTGTGAAAAAAACGCTCTCCCTCAGGCATGAGAAGCTCCTGCATAAGATTAACATGGAGCTGTAAAAAGACTGGATCCATAGCTTCCACCGTCTTAAGCCCCATATCCACAGACTTATCAACACCGATATTGGTCGCAAGGTCTAAGTCTGGAAACTCTTGACGATAGTCAAAGGATTCTGGTGCCTCTCCTTTTAAAGCAGCACTGTAGGAACCCGTCACCATGAGAATACCTGTTCCGCTGGCTACCTCAGCTAGTTTTCGATTGACAGCCCCACCTTTGACAGAACCACCTGTCATGGCATTGATATAAAAAGGAAATTTCCAATCTCGTCCCGCAAAATGTGTGGACAAGTCAATCTGATCTAAATCATAAGTCGGTAGAGACTTGTGGATAAGTTCCATATCGTCAAAACTATTGTAGGGTGACTGGTACTTAAGGGCATAATGGATGTGATCGTCTTTACGATTTATCATAGGTTATTTCTTTACTTTCTTGCGTGATTATATCTACTAAGCTGACCCTAAATCTCATACAAAAGCTCTATACCTGCCTGTTGCCATCGCTCAACTAGAGCATCTCGGCTAGCTTGGTCAAATACAAAGGCGATACCACAGTCACCACCTCCAGCTCCAGAGGATTTAGCGATAACATCAAGCCCTTGTTCAGCTTCTTTGAGTTTTTTCAACTTGTCTACATAAATATTTGGACTCAATGATTCTAGCTGGTCACTAACTGTTTGAAGGCTGCTCTTAAGCAAATTCTTATTTCCTGTTTCCAGTGCCTTGATGGCATCTTGGACGGCAACTTCTGTTTCACTTAGATACTTGCTTGATATACGAGATTTGGCCATCTTAACCATGTCTTTTGAGATAGCAGCTTGCTTGGTCCACCCCACCAAGAAGCGAGCTTTAAGTACTGACACTACTGGACTAATATGATAACCCCAGTCTATTTCCAAGAGCTCGGATAAAGTCATTTGGTCTATAAGCTCTGCTATTTTTGCACGGTCAAAGGAACGATAGGAAATCAGATCCTCGTATACGATACAAGCTAAATCACCCATAGAACCATTGTCTCCTTGTTTGAGGAGGGTGTAACTAGCTAGCTTAAAGAGACTGTCTTTGGATAAGTCTTTCTGAAGCGCTGCTGCCAAGGCCTTAAAGGTCAATACCACAACTGAACCAGATGAGCCAATACCAAATTTAACCCCATCTCGTTCCAACTTTCCAGTGATTGAAAGGTCCAGAGCGGGCAACTTCTCACCACAATAGGCCTCAAAAGTATTCAAGGCCTCTTGAATGAGGGCGTAATTTACGTCTGGCTCACGGTCCACACTGTAGTCAAACATGTCTGAGGTCAACTGGGTAGTTTGGGCTTTCTTGATCTCTGCTGACATAAAAATAGGAATAAATTGAATTAGGGCTGTCTGTCCAGGTGTTAAGACAGAATATTCTCCAGCAATGTAGAGTTTCCCACCTGTTTTTACCCTGGCTCGACTGACCGACTGCTTAAGCATCTGGCAACTCCTTGGTGCGTGAAACGATGACTTGATAATCCTTGCGAAAGCGCTCTGCTAAACGGTCCAAGTCTTCTTCCAGACAGAGCACCTTAACATTTGGTCCTGCATCCATAGTGAAGTAACATTGCTCACCAGAGGCTCGGAGGGCCTTAACCTTGTCCATCGCCCGGTAAGAGGCTTCCGTTAAATATGAAAATGGAGGGTTAGCCGTACTTGTGGTTTGGTGCATACGAAGGGCATTGGCTTCAGTGAGCTCACCCACCGCTTGGAAATCATTTGCTTTGAGATAGGCCAACATATTCTTATAATCTAGCTCAGACTGTCTGATCCACTCTGGGAAAGAAGTCGATGTTTCGGTACACAATTTCATACCGTCTCGGCTAGATACGGGTTTCTTTTGATCTGTCAAAACCAACATAATCATAGCCAATTTGAGATCTGTTTCAACTGGATAAACCTCACCACTATCCTTGTTCCAAGCTGCCAATGGACCAAAGAAAGACCGTGATGATGAGCCTGAGGCAAACTTGGCAATTTGAGCTAATTCAGACTGCGTTTTTCCTACTTGGAAGAGTTCGTTAGCCGCCTTAACTAGGGCAGAAAGACCTGAGGAACTTGATGATAAACCTGCAGCTGTTGGCATGTTGTTCCAAGTTTCAATCTTGACATGTTGGTTGGGATTGGTACGGAAGAGATCTAAGACCTTGCTGGCCTTGGTTGTTTCTTTTTCCCCTTGGAGCTCATCATCGATATACATGACATCACCAGTCGCATCCTCAGGCAGAAAAGACAACTTGGTTTCCGTATACATATTCTCCAAAGTCAGTGAGATACTGCTGGTTGAAGGAATCATACGCTCCGCATCTGCCTTACCCCAGTATTTGACAATAGCAATATTTGCGTACGATTTGACGCTTACAGGCTTTCTATCCACGTGTTTACGGCTCCTTTTTCTTGAAGTTTTTTAGCAATCGTTTGGGCTTGATCTTTGGTACTTGTTAGGGCAATAATGCAACCACCCAGTCCTCCGCCTGACATCTTTGCTCCCTGTGCACCGTGATCCAGAGCAGTTGCTACTAGAAGGTCCGACAAGTCACAAGATACACCTAAAGATTTAAGATGATTATGGGCTTGAGACATGAGCTGACCAAGAAGCTTTTGATCCTTGGCTTTGAGGGCTAGTTCTGCCTGCTGACTTAATTCGCCCAGTCGGTTCAGGTCTGATAAGGCATCTAGCCCGATAGCCTCAACCTTCTCCACAGCCTCACGGGTGTTTCCATGGATGCCCGTATCAGCAATGACCAGATAGGCACCTAAATTGACCTCGATTTCCTTGAAACCAATGTTTCGCGTAAAGCTGATGGCTTGGTCACTCAAACAGGTCTTAGCATCTAAGCCACTAGGTTTACTATGGGCAATAGTCTCTGCCTGATGTACCAGCATTTCCAAGGTCTCCTGGCTAAGCTCCTGGTCGAAATAATCAAAAACCGCACGAATAGCCGCAATGGCCACTGCAGCAGATGACCCCATGCCACGCTTTTCAGGGACGCTAGACGAAATATCATAGCTAATAGGCTGATTCTTGATTTCCAGATAATTAAGCGCTGAAAAAATCGCTGTCGTCAAGGGATCCTGAGCCTTGAGCGTCAAAGGAGTATCAGCCGCCTGAATCTGACAGACAACCTCAATATCCTTAAGAGGTAGAGCAAGGGCAGGATGACCATAAACGACCGAGTGCTCCCCCATCAAAATAATCTTACTGTGGGCCTTGCCCACTCCTACTTTCTTAGTCATAAGTTATACACACCCACAGACCAATTGGCATACGAGTATCTTTCTAAGTTTTTCATACAGTTTCTAGTGGTAACTCAAGGTCCATCAACCTCCCTGAGTGGATTAAGAGCACCAATCTAAGGAATTTTCCTATGTCACTTCTATCTTATCATCAAAGCGCAAAAAAAGCGACATCTAACCTAGAGTGTCGCTTTGCATTAGAGATATGGTCCTAAATTGATAATTCTATCTTAAACTAGTACAATGCCAATGAGGTTAAAAAATGATTGATGTCGAAAAACTAATTAAACAGAACTCCGAACTAATGGCACTATTAAAGATTATCCACTCTTTCCAACTTAATGACTGTTGGCTTTGTGCTGGAACTTTACGCAATTATATTTGGGACTACTTAAGCACCGGAAATACATCTTCAAATATCAATTTCTCAGATATCGATGTCATTTTCTTTGATAAAAATATATCATATGAGCAAACTGTTGAAATAGAAAATCAAATAAAGAGAAAATATCCTGAATACAATTGGGAAATAAAAAATCAGTATTATATGAATATACATAGCCCTAATACTGAAAAGTATCTCAGCTCTACAGATGCTGTTTCAAAATTTCCCGAAAAATGTACTGCCATAGCTGCTAGACTAAATGACAATCAGGAACTAGAAGTATTTATTCCTTTTGGAACAGACGATTTGATTAACTTCAGAGTATCACCCACACCGCATTACTTTTCAGACAAGGACCGACAAATGGTCTATAACGAGAGAGTAAAAAAGAAAAATTGGAACACATTCTGGCCAAACATTTCTATAGAATTTATCAAATAGATTAAACTATGATTTGAGATTTACTTTTTACAATACTTTCCGCTGTGAGAAAAGTTTCTGAAACTTAATAGTTTCTGAAACTCGGAATTTTTGAGAGTAAAACAGTTCGGGAAACTGTTTTAGCCCGAGCCTAGAAATTAAAAAGTGAAGGGGCTCAAAAATGAGTCATGGAACTTCGAAGAAGGTCGCTGACGACCGTACTCACCTAAGGAAAGTCTTAAAAAAATTTTGCTACGTTAAAAAAGAGCCTCTCGGCTCTTTTCATGTTAAATCGCAAACAAGTCGTTTAGGTTCTCAGCCATAGTTGGGTGAGTGAAGATTTGCTTAGCCAAATCTGTATATGGAATACCATGGTTCATAGCTAGGGTAATCAAATTGATAATTTCATGGGATTCTTGACCAAAGAGGGTCACTCCCAAGATTTCCTTAGTTTCAGGATTTACCACAGCTTTGAAGGCACCACGCAAATCGCCGTTCACATGACCACGAGGCATGCCTGCCACTGGCATTTCTTTAACTGCTACTGGCAAGCCTTGTTCCTTGGCTTGGTCTTCAGTAAGGCCAACCTGTGCCAAAGGTGGGTTAAGGAACATAGCGGTTGGAACAGCTCCACGTGTTTCAAGGTTATAGCTGCCATCACCAGTTAGGTAATTAAAGACAATACGGAAATCGTCTAGTGAGATGTAGGTAAATTGAAGACCACCATTAACATCACCCACTGCAAAGACACCAGGAACACTTGTTTCCAAATGTTTATTGACTTGGATACCACCGCGCTCAGTCAAGGCGATATCAGTATTTTCCAAGTGAAGAGGTTCGATATTAGGCTTACGTCCTGTCGCATAGAGGAGTGCATCAAAACGGAAGTCCCCTTTGTCAGTAACAACGACAACTTCATCACCATCATTCTTAACTTCGGAAGTTCTCACACCTTGCTCAAAGACAATGCCATCCTCTTCCATGTATTCCTTGGCCAACTTAGCAATAGATGGCTCCACACGTGGCAAGAAGCTAGTCGCTGCATCTAAAACAGTTACTTGGCTTCCCAAACGGTTATAAAGGCCAGCAAATTCAAGACCGATATTACCACCACCTAAGACACCCAAACGTTTTGGTAAGGCTTCAAGGGTCTGAATACCAGTTGAATCGTAGACATGCTTAGTTGTTGTCAAGCCAGGAATAGGCAAGACATTAGACACAGCACCTGTATTGATGACAATAGTCTCAGCTGTAAGCTCTTGACGGTCATCACCAGCCACCACTTCGATAACCTTATTTGACACGAAATGTGCTTCTGCATCAATGACATCAACGCCATTGTCTGCCAACATTTTATAATTCTTAGCATTAAGACGACCAGTCACCGCACCACGTTCTTTCATGGTATCGTCAAATGACCAGCCTTTCTCAGCCGCAACAATCATAGTCTTGGTTGGAATACACGCAATATTAATGCAAGTACCACCATACATAGCTTTACTGCGCTCGATGACAGCAACTTTCTTACCAGCCGCATTCATCTTAGCAGCCAAAGTTTTACCGGCTTTACCAAAACCGATAACAATCAAATCATAGTTTACCATTTCTGTATCCTCCTATATACTGCCATTCTATCATTTAATTTTTCAGATTGCACATATCTGAACTGGAAAATAAAAAAGCTACAGCTTTTATTGTAACCCCTTTCTCATCTATTTTTAATAGATTTCCATAATTCCACTACCTAAGCGTTTTCTCGCAGAAATTCTAATATAATTTTATTAAATTGCTTACTTTCGATAAAGGCCACGTGACCCCGTTTGCCAAATTCATAATAGGAAGCACGGGGAATGTTGTTGGCAAGTTCTCTCGCACCATCCACTCATAGAACCAGATCTTTTTTATCTCCCAGAACAAGAGTCGGACAAGCGATTGCGTTTTTCTTTACTCGCAGACTTTAAAAGTAGCCTATTAATCAGATATAATTTCTTTAAAACGGGATTTGACATGATAGCGTTTTTATTTTATTTAAAAAGCTCAAAAATAGCAAGTTAAAAATCTTCCCTCCTTTTTAAATCCTGAAATCTTGCTTCTAAAATACGACAAAAGAGCCCAACCAATCGGCTGGGCTCTTAAGTTGTAAACTAAATGATCAAAAGAGTATTTTTCCTTATGCACATCCTCCTTTTCATTTTCAAAAGCAGCACCAATTTAAAATCCTTAAGCTTCATGGAAAACTCTTAATAAAATAATCAAAGAGTCCTTGGTCTGCTAATTGCTTGTGACCCAAGAGAAACTCTAGATGATTGGACTTCCTTCCACAACAGTTTTTTTATTACTAGTGATTCCAATTAAGGGAATAGTCAGTCGTCTTGCTCCTTAAAATAATCAAGGAGGAAAAGAGCACTTTCCACATAGTAATTAACAGCTACAGGCAAGGCTTCATCCTTCACAAGGAAATCATCATGATGCCAGTCTGGGGCATCCTCCTCACCATTAGAGCCGACAAAGGCAAAGACTCCTGGTATTTCCTTTTGATAAGCCGCAAAGTCTTCTCCGCCTGTTGACGGCAGCGTTTCAATCACTTCTGCGAAGGCTTTAGAATTTTCAAAGATGAGCGGTGTGAGAGTATGGTCATTGTAGGTCACGTAAGGTGAATTACCCCAGCTTATATCTACCTCAGCACCAAACTGGTCTGCTGTCGCCTGAACAACCTTCTCAAAGCGAACAATGACATCTTCCCTAACCTCAGGCTCGAAGGTCCGAATCGTTCCTTCGAAAAAGCCGGCTGCTGGAAGAACATTCCAAGTATTTCCAACTTCGATATGAGTGACTGACAATACAGCTGATTCAAAGGGCGATACCGTCCGAGCCACAATTTGCTGTAAATTATTAATGATAGTCGTAGTAACCAAGACCGTATCCACACCTAAGTCAGGACGGGCCGCATGGGATGAAACACCCTTGACATCAACCCTAAACTGCTCCACTCCTGCCATAATAGCACCAGAGCGAAGTCCAATCTGACCAGGTTTCAAGTGAGGATTATTGTGATAACCGATGATAGCTGACACACCCTCAATACCGCCTGCTTCAATGACCTGATAGGCCCCTTGGAAATTTTCCTCAGCCGGTTGAAAAATTAATCGAACAGTCCCCTTAAGCTCCGCTTCTCTTTCTTTTAAAAGCTGAGCAGCTCCAAGCAGAGAGGTCTGGTGAAAATCATGACCACAAGCATGCATGGCACCATTATCGCTAGCATAAGGAAGTCCTGTCTTTTCCTTAATCGGTAGGGCATCAATATCAGCACGCAAAGCAATAATCGGATGACCTGACCCAATCTCAGCGATGAGTCCCGTCTTCAAGGGATAGTCTAAAGGCTCAATACCTAGATTTTTCAAATAACCTTTCAAAAAGACTGTCGTCTCATGCTCCTCCTCAGAAACCTCTGGATGTTGGTGAATCTGATGACGCGTCTTTGCTAAATGATCGTAAAATGCTTCTGTCATAATGAACCTCCCTCTCTGATCAGTTTTGGATTGTCAATCCATTTGTGAAACTCTCAATCGAATTGATTCCATCATACCACCAGAAACAAGGCTTGAGAAATTAAAAAAACTTATAGAATGTCATAAGTTTTACTTATACCCCTAGAAAAGACCGTCGTTATGGGCCTTACAGTATTAAGCCTAGTGATAGGATGGACCTATCAGGAGATTGAAAGTTCCTATCATACTTTAGTAGGAAGAAATGACTAGCCCAGATAAGTACGCAAAATCACTTTTTCTGCTTCCGTTAACGCTCGGTAGGATCCTACTGCTATCCCTTCATCAAGCTTAAACGCTCCAAAAGAAATCCGCTTAAGATAGGTCACCTTGACCCCATAAGCCAAGAACATCTTTTTCACTTGATGAAACTTACCTTCCGAAATCGTAATTCTAGCACAGCTCTTGTCGCTCGCAGAACTTAGAATTTCCAGCTGAGCTGATTTACAAACAGTCCCATCCTCAAAGACAACACCTGACTCAAAAAATGCAGGTGCATCATGCCCCAGAATATCATTAACCTCAACATAATATGTCTTAGCCACATGATAGCGTGGGTGAAGCATGGCAAATCCCAATGGACCATTGTTGGTAATCAGCACCAGGCCTTCCGTATCTCTATCCAATCGGCCCACAGGATAAAGACCCTCTCGCTGATCTTCAGGCTTAATCAAATCAATAACTGTCTGGTGCTCCTTGTCACTTCGAGCTGACACCACCCCTGACGGCTTATTCATAAGGTAGTAGACTTCTGGCGCATGCTCCAGTTCCTTACCAGAAACCATGATGGTTTGAAGACTAGCATCCACATTAAGATTATCACGATCCACCAGGACACCATCTACATATACCTGACGACTACGAATGAGCTTCTTGACCTGATTGCGAGAACCATAGCCCGCCTGTCCTAATAATTTATCTAAACGCATAGCCCTATTGTACCATGGATAAGTATAGTCTAATAGTCTAAAAAAGCCTACCTAAGAAGGTAGACTCATATTACTAAGAATTACACATTCACATGGAAGACCTGTCCAACCACATAGGTCACAAGCATAGTCAAGAGTCCTACTGTCAAGTTACGCAACATAGCTTGTTTAACGGGCGCTTTTCCAAGTTTGGCACTGATATAACCAGTCAAAATCAAGGTCAGTGCAACCACAACCACCGTTACAGGAATACGGTAAGGCTCTGGGAAAAGCATGATCGCTAGCGTTGGAGGCAAAGAACCCACTGAAAAGGAAAAGAAACTAGAGATGGCAGCATGCCATGGATTTGTGATTTCTTCTAAATCAACTCCATATTTTTCCTCA
>ERZ773083.1015-NODE-1015-length-20305-cov-6.054123_pt1 | contig 20305 bp, 19 predicted proteins | sample MGYA00511465_ERZ773083 | MGnify/ENA primary metagenome ERZ773083 (study PRJEB29015, sample SAMEA2738001) | human oral metagenome | biome: human oral; feature: human-associated habitat; material: dental | place: China | collected 2060 ... | reverse complement strand
AAGCGAGTATCCTCAATCGCACTACGTGCGCCACAGCTCCTTCTGACGGCCGACTTCATGATCCTTGTATAAGACGGTAAGGCGTCATCAGTGTCATAGATTCTTCACTCAGCCTCACCATCCCATTTCCCGTTTTTCTTACAAGGCATTCTTACCTTCGTTCAGAATGACAATTGGAGGAAAGGACGTCATAATGAGGGGAACGTTAAACGTCATCCTGAACAAATGTGAAGGATCTGCTGCCGTGGTGGGGGAAATGGAAGCCGGGGCGCCTTTTGTGGACTGAAAAAATAGAAGCTGGTGCCTGATGTCTAATGTATTAAACATATTCCATTACGGCATATATCATCTTTTCTTATACAATATATTCCTATATGCGTCGTTGGATGTTTTTTACACAGGCCGACTGTGTTACAATAGGTACACAGGTAATGAGAGAGGTTCGTATGTTTGACGAAAAGTTATTGAATAAGGCGGAAGCGCTCTACATCCGGTGCCGGCTTGATGAAGCGTTTCCTTTATTTATGGAGCTTGCCGGTGCAGGCTGCGGCCGGGCGATGTACTTCCTCGGTGAGTATTACAATCACGGTCTCGGCTCGATTAAAGACAGGAATGAAACGGAGGCCCGCTACTGGCACGGGAAAGGCGCGGCGGTCGGCGAACTGTTGTCCCAATTGAATCTGGCGTACATGGAGGATCCCCGCTCTGAGGAGAGGGCGGTGCTTTGCCGCGGGTATTTTCCGTCTGTCGTGAAGGCGGCGGAAGCGGGGGATATCGTGGCTGCTGATGAGCTGGGCGATATGTATCTGTACGGGTTCGGTGTGGAAAAGAGCGGGAAGCAGGCTGTCTTCTGGCTGGAGAAAGGCGTAGAAAAAGGATATTGGCGTTCTCTCAATGCTCTTGGCGACATGTACCGCCTGGGGGAAGAAGTGGAAGAAGATGGAAAAAAAGCGCTTTCTCTGTACAGGAAGGCGGAAGAAATGCATTCCAGGGAGGCGCTCACATCGATCGGCTTTATGTATTATGCAGGGCAGGGTGTGGATTTTGATGAAGGGAAAGCATTTTCCTATTTCCGGAAGGCGGCAGGAGCAGGGGACTTGGACGCTCTCTTCATGATGGGCCGCTGCTACATGGAAGGCAGCGCGGTAGAGAAGGATGACAGGAAAGCGGCAACCTGCTTTAAGGAAACGGCGGACCGCGGCTATCCCATGGGCATGTGGGCGCTGGGACAAAGTTACCTTCACGGCATCGGTGTGCAGCGGGACGAAAAAAAGGCGGTCGCCCTCTATCAGAAGGCGGCAGGCATGAATCTGGCGGCAGCGTATTCCGCTCTCGCCCGGTGCTACCGCTACGGAGCGGGCGTTACTGAAGATAAAGCGGCCGCTGTGGAGATGTACAAGCAGGCATTTGCCCTGGGCCAGGGTCTTGCGGCGGATGAAATCGGAACGATGTACCTTGTGGGAAATGAAATCCTTCCGAATGTGGCGGAAGCGTTCCGCTGGTATGAAAAAGGGGCTGAAATGGAAGAGGCGGCCAGCTGGTACCATTTGGGAATCTGCTATGCCGAGGGTCTCGGTACGGAAATCAATCGGGACAAGGCGCTGGAGTACCTTTACCGGGCATACGCCGCAGAGTATCCCGGAGCGCTGGAATATATCACGGATAATATGCAGATCCGGCTGCAGTAAGGAAACTGCTCTTCTTCGGAGGAGCGGTTTTATCATGGCGGAAAGACGCAGATGAACGGGGCGGAAAAAATCCTTTCGGCGCAGGGGGAAGCTGATTGCTGTCATTATCCGAAAAAACATTTCTATACAGGGAAAGAAAAGATACTTTTGTTGGCAGAAAAGCGGTAAAATAATATAAATCAGAGTATAAAATATAGGGGATATATATGGAAGATGTTTTCTGGGGGCTTATGATTCCCCTTCTTGGTACGACGCTGGGGGCGGCGTGTGTCTTTTTCATGCGGGGACGGCTGCACCGATCGGTTCAGCGCGGCCTTACGGGATTTGCATCGGGTGTGATGGTGGCTGCTTCGTTTTTCAGTCTGCTCCTTCCGGCGCTGGAGCAGTCGGCGCCTATGGGGCGGTGGGCGTTCCTTCCCGCGGTGATCGGTTTCGGTGTGGGTGTGGCGTTTCTTCTGTTTCTGGATCACATTATTCCTCATCTGCACATGAATGCGGAAACGGCGGAAGGGCCGAGGAGCCGCCTGAAGAAGACGACGATGCTCATTTTGGCGGTGACGCTCCATAATATTCCTGAAGGAATGGCAGTAGGCGTGGTATACGCGGGGGTTCTTGCCGGCAGCAGCGGTCTGACAGCGGCAGGGGCGATGGCTCTTTCAGCGGGGATCGCCATCCAGAACTTCCCGGAGGGCGCTATCATTTCCATGCCGCTCAAAGCGTCGGGCATGGGGAGCTGGAAATCCTTTTTTGGAGGCTTCCTTTCGGGCGTTGTGGAACCGGTCGGCGCGGTTCTGACGATTCTGCTTACGAGCCTTGTCGTCCCGCTTCTTCCCTGCTTTCTCAGCTTTGCCGCAGGCGCCATGATTTACGTCGTCGTGGAAGAGCTCATTCCTGAAATGTCGGCAGGGGAACATTCCGATATAGGCGTGGTTTCCTTTGCTGTCGGTTTCATGGTCATGATGGCTCTCGACGCGGCGCTGGGATAATCTTATTTTCTTTTTTCATGGCGAATTTTCCGCTTTTGAATGTGATATAATTAATTGTAAATATTTTTAGAAAAATACCGAAACGCGTTTTTGTTTTTCGGCATTTCTTTTGTTTGGAGAAGGACGGGGTACCGTGGAAAAGCAGGTCATCATCCGCTGCAGGTCGATCCAGCGGGACGAACGGGGAAAGGCGGAGGAAGTGGTACTGGAAACGCCGGGCGTGTACGGTGAAGATGAGGACTGCCGGTACCTGACCTACGAGGAAACGTCTCTTTCCGGCATGGAGGGAACGACGACGACGATCCGTATGTACGGTGACCATGTCACGCTTTCACGGCAGGGAAGTTTTCTCCAGGAAACGGAATACCGTCCGGGCACTGTGGCAAAGTCGGAGTATATAACGCCGGCAGGACCTGTGGAAATCACTGTTTCTTCGAAAGAAATTACCGATACGGTGAGCGGGGGAAAGGGACGGCTCCGCCTGGTTTATGACATTGAAATGAAAGGGCTTTTCAGCCATCTGAACGAAATTATTATTGATGTGCGGGAGGAATCGGAAACTTCATGGAAGTCAGAGAAGAACTGAAAGAAATTATTGAAAGGGCAAGGGCTGCGGCTGAGGCGGCAGGTGAACTTCCCCATGGGGAGTATGCCCCTGTGCAGCGCCTGGAAATACCGAAAGCGAAGGAATTCGGCGATTATTCCACGAATGCGGCCATGCAGTGGGCAGGGACGGCACATAAAGCGCCCCGCGCCATCGCGGAAAGTATCGTAAAATATATTGACGCGCCTCTTGTTTCCAAAATGGAAATCGCGGGAGCGGGATTTATCAATTTCTTTCTGGCGGCAGACACAGTGTATGCCGAATTAAGAAATATCCTTTCCGCCGGCGCTTCTTACGGAGATCTTCCGAAAGATAAAAAAGACAAAATCCTTGTGGAATATGTGTCCGCCAATCCTACAGGACCGCTCCATATCGGGCACGCCCGCGGCGCGGCTTATGGTTCTGCTCTGGTGAACCTGCTCCGCGCGGCGGGGTATGATGTGTATGCCGAGTATTATGTGAATGACGCGGGCAGCCAGATTACCCACCTGGCGGAATCGGTCAATGCCCGTTACCTCCAGCTTCTCGGGAAAGACGCAGATGTGCCGGACGACGGCTACCATGGGTATGACATCGTGGAAACCGCCAAGTCCCTCATTGACCGTGAAGGCGATGCGTATCTGTCCATGAATGAAGAGGCGCGCCTGAAGGTGTTCAAAACGGTGGCGCTTAATGAAAAACTGTCTATCCTGAAAAAGGATCTGGCCGATTTCCATGTCACTTTTGACAACTGGTTCTCTGAAAAATCACTTTACCCCAAGCAGGTGGACGACGCTCTCGCTGCGCTGAAAAAGGACGGATATCTGTATGAGAAAGACGGCGCCTGGTGGCTTGCCACGACGAAGAACGGTGATGACAAAGACAGGGTCGTTATCCGAGCGAACGGCGAACCGACTTATTTCTGTTCCGACATCGCCTATGTGCCGAACAAGGAAAAACGGGGCTACAATAAGCTGATTGATATCTGGGGCGCAGACCACCACGGATATATTATCCGTATCCATTCTGCCATGAAGTTCCTTGGCTACAATCCGGAAGATTTTGAAATCATGCTTCTCCAGATGGTGACACTTCTCCGTGACGGACAGCCGGTGAAAATGTCCAAGCGCACAGGACAGGCGGTCACGCTCCGTGAGCTGATGGACGAAGTGGGAAGCGATGCGGCGCGGTATTTCTTCTGCAGCCGCACACTGGACAGCCAGATGGACTTCGATATTGACCTGGCGAAAAAGCAGTCCAGCGACAACCCTGTTTACTATATCCAGTATGCCAATGCCCGTATCCACAGCCTTTTTGCCCAGGCAAAAGGAGCGGGCGTAAAGTGGGGCAACTGGGAAAAGACAGACTTTACGAAACTGACGGAAGAATGTGAACTGGACCTTGTCAAGAAAATGGAAAACTACCATATGCTCATTGACGGCGCAGCGAAGGAACGAGCACCCCAGCGGATAGCGAAATATGCTTATGAGCTGGCAGGGCTTTTCCATCATTTTTACCGTGAATGCCGCATTCTGGGCGTTGAAGAAGGCGTGACACAGGCAAGGCTCGGCCTCATCACCGCCGTACAGCACGTGCTTGTCCACGCGCTTTCTATTCTCGGTGTTTCCGCACCGGAGCGCATGTAAAGGAGGAACCATGACAAAGTATATTTTCGTGACCGGCGGCGTCGTTTCATCTTTGGGGAAAGGCATCACCGCCGCTTCCCTAGGCCGTCTTCTGAAAAACAGAGGGTACAAAGTTACCATTCAGAAATTTGACCCTTATATCAATATCGATCCCGGTACCATGAGTCCTTACCAGCACGGCGAGGTCTTTGTCACTGATGACGGCGCGGAAACGGATCTTGATCTGGGACACTACGAACGTTTCATTGATGAAAATTTGTCCAAAGCCTCCAACGTGACAACAGGCAAAATCTACCAGTCGGTGATCAATAAAGAAAGAAAGGGGGAATATCTGGGATCCACCATACAGGTTATCCCCCATATCACTAATGAAATTAAAGACCGTGTCCTCCGTGTCGGCAAAAATGACAACGCAGATATCGTTATCACCGAAATCGGCGGTACTGTGGGAGATATCGAATCCCTGCCTTTCCTGGAAGCAATCCGCCAGGTCAAGAAAGACGTGCCCAACAGAAATGATGTCATCTATGTCCATGTCACCCTTGTGCCTTACATTGCGGCGGCGGGCGAACTGAAAACGAAACCAACCCAGCACAGTGTCAAGGAACTGCGATCCATCGGTATCCAGCCGGATATCATCGTGTGCCGCACCGTGGAAAAACTGTCAGATGAAATGAAAAAGAAAATCGGCATGTTCTGCGATGTGGAACCGGAAGCCGTCATCAATAACCTGACGGCGGACAGCATTTATGAAGTGCCTCTTCTTATGGAACAGGAAGGTCTCGACCATATCGCCCTGAAAAAATTGGGACTTGAAGACCGTCCGGTGGATATGGAAGACTGGAAAGCCATGGTAGAACGCATGACCACGGCAAAAAAGGAAGTGCAGATCGCCCTTGTCGGTAAATATGTCCGGCTCCATGACGCTTACCTTTCCGTAGCGGAAGCGCTGTCCCATGCGGGATACGCCATGGGGGCCAAGGTGAACATCCGCTGGATCAATTCCGAAATCCTTGAAGAAGAAAAACCGGATCTGGATGAAGTATTTGCCGGTGTTGACGGTATCGTCGTCCCTGGCGGCTTCGGCTACCGCGGTGTGGAGGGGAAAATCGACGCTATTCGTTATGCTCGTGAAAATAAAATTCCCTTCCTTGGGCTCTGCCTCGGCATGCAGTGCGCCGTTATCGAATTTGCCAGAAACGTGTGTCACATGGAACAAGCCAACTCTTCCGAATTCATTCCCGACGGGAAATATCCCGTCATCGATCTCATGCCCGATCAGGAAGACGTCACGGAAAAAGGCGGTACCATGCGCCTCGGCATCTATCCGTGCAAGCTGAAAGAAGGAACAAGGGCGAGAACTTTATATGAAAATCAGGAAATCGTCTACGAACGCCACCGCCACAGATACGAAGTATCCAACGAATTCCGTCCGCAGATGGAAGCGGCGGGTCTTGTCATTTCCGGCACCAGCCCCGATGACCGTCTCGTGGAAATCATCGAATTAAAAGATCATCCCTACTTTGCCGCCACCCAGGCCCATCCGGAATTCAAGAGCCGCCCGAACCGGCCCCACCCCCTCTTCAACGGTTTTATGGAAGCTGCCGTGAAACAAAGCGGTGAATAAAATATGAAAAGAAAACGCTCCCTGCAGGGCGTTTTTTGATGGAGAAATGTGAAATGAAAGAATTAATAAAAACAGATTCAGTGATTGTCATTTTGTATTTTGTTAAAATTTATACAGGAAAAGAGTTTCAAAAATATTTATTATAAAATACAAAGTTAAAATTGAATATAAGGTGTGATATAATTATACATATAATTATGATTAAGTTGGTTATTGTTTAAGGGAGGTTTTTTCATGAAAAAAAGATACGTACTGTTACTTTGCGCGGCTGCTTTGTCTATTGGCGCGGCTTGCTCTTCCGTGTCTGCCCACGGCGTGTTTATTGCAAACCGTTTTGACCAGAAAGCCCTTGTCCTTGGGGAAGGACCGACAGACAACGCGTACAATCCGTCCTGTGTGAAGGCGGTGGAAGCTTATGATAAGAATTTCGACGCTATGAATGTGGAAACTGTAAATTATGAGGATCATATTTCTATCATTCCCACGGATGAGTTGGGTGTAACGGTGACTTTCTTTGATTATGGCTTCTTCACGAAAGACAGCTCCGGCAAAATGCATCAGGCTCCGTTTGCGGAAGTGGCGGACGCGGTGAAGACAACCCACGCGATCAAATGGAACATTAACTACTGGAGTCCCGATGTAAAGCCGGGCGGTATTTATAATGTGCCTATCCAGATCGTTCCCCAGGTGAATCCGCTGACGCTCCGCAAGGGCGATACGTATAGAATCCGTGTGTACAAAGATGGCAAGCCCTATGCGAACGCGCCTCTCATCAAGGACGTCATCAATGACCTGACTAATGAGTCCACAGCCGACGCGGACGGTTACGCTACAGTTACTGTCAGCGCAAACGGTCTGAACGTAGTAGGTGTGGAAGTGGCAGGGGAGAAAGAGGATGAACATACCACGCCGAAGTATTTCTCTTCTCTCTCTTTCATTATTGATCCGGAATAATCTAAAAGACCGTGGGACATACCATAAATACAGATGTTCCGCGGTCTTTTTTTATGCTATTGATACTGTTTTGATACTATTGCGTCCTATATCATTTAATTTAGCGGTTAATTCCTCTTGCTTAGACAGGTATAAATGGGAGTAGGTTTGAAGAGTTATTTTAATATCTTCATGTCCTAAACGTTCTTTTATAAGTAAGGGAGAAAAACCCATTTCAATTAATAGGCTTGCGTGGCTATGGCGCAGATCATGAATTCGTATCTGTTCTACACCCGAAAGCTTGCATCCTAATTTCATATGGCGGAAAAGCCAAAATTTACTACAGGGAAATATGCGTTCATTCTGCTTAATATATGGCAGGCGGTTAATATAATCGGCGAGCATATCCACAATGAATTGTGGAAGCAGGATGACTCTATTTCCTTTTTCTGTTTTTGGCGATGTTACGATGTCTTTTTTATACAGGCGTGAATAGGTTTTATTAACATGTATACTTTTTTCTTTTTCATAAAAATCTGACAGAGTGAGTGCTAATAATTCTTCTGACCGCATTCCTGTATAAAATAGCAGGTTAAAGACGAGATATTCCGTACTATCCGCTGGAAAGGATGAAATAAATTGATTAAACGGTCCAATTGTCCAGAACTTCATTGCATGCGCTTTTGTTTTCCCTATACTTCCCGCCAGTTTGGCAGGGTTGGATGGAAGCCTGTAATAGGTTACCGCGTAGTTAAAAATAGCAGAAAGCTGAACATGGAGCACATTAATATACGTAGGTGAATATTTTCGTTGGATCTTTTTTGAGATATAAGTGGCCTGTAATATTTGATTTTGCCATGCCCTTATATCTGCAGGGGTAATTTTGTTAATGGGCATATTCCCCAAATAAGGGAGTATGTGCTTTTTAAATAGCGGATCTCTTGTGGTGATTGTTGTTTCCTTGACTCTCGCCTTGCCATCCTTTTGGTACAGATCATAGAGAGAAGAAAAAAGCATGTCAGGAGATCCCTGCTGCTTAACAAGAAATTCCCGATCATATTCTAAAGCGTCTTTCTGGCGTTTAAATCCACGCCTGAGGTGTCTTTTCCGTGTACCTGTCCAGTCGGTAAAGTAAAATGATACATACCAGGTATTTTTTGTTTTCTCTTTATAAGCCGGCATAATGCAAAATCATCTTACTAAAAAATATCTTTCAAAACATAATGCGTTTAAATCGTTTTTCAGGCCGTTTTATTTCTGCTTTTGATAATTACTCATGGATGAAAGGCGAGGCTGCTCTGTGGGCGCTCTTTAAAGTCCACAAGGAGTTTACTGCCGTTGCCAAAAGAGGCAACGGGATTATCCTTTCCCGGCGGGGGGCGTCATATATCCACAGGAAGAAATAAAATAATCATGTAAGGATTTCCAACATGCTGCAGGTTATTCTTTATGTTTTTTCTTTCCGGCGGTTGTTTCTGCTCACTGAAAAATCATTTATGAAAGGGTGTCACTTAAAGTTACACCTTTTTTCTTATGGAAATATCCGCGATGTTTGCTATCTCGTCAATTTGATAAAATGCATCTAATATGATCTCACATATATAGTCTAAGTTGGCGTCTAAAAAAAGGTTAAAGTTGTTAAAGGGAGTATCTGAGTATACTAACTCACTGCTATACACATGATCATCACTATAGCAGGAAAGAGAGCCTTCAATCATAACGGGTGAAAGATTGTTCTGCTCAAACGATATATGTCCTACAAAAGAGGCGTTTATTATTGCGTCAAATCCGTTTCCTTCCTCATCGACCGGAAAAGATTCTAATGTGATAGGTTCTGAAAACGTTATACTAACATCTTTAATATCGGCGTTTATGAATAAAAGTAGATCGTTGGGCATTATATTAAGATACTCGCATAAAGAGTTTAAAGTATCAAAGGTTATCCCGCTGCAGTCATTATAATATAGTTTTGTTAATGTAGGACGGGTTATTCCCGTCTTTTTCATTATATCTGCTATTTTTAATTTCTTTTGCCCCATGATTGAAGAAAGGTTTGAAATTATCACAGTTATCACCTCAATATAATTATATATGCTACGTTTCAATATGTAAATGGTACTTGCCATTTTATAAATCATATGATAATATATATTTATAAAACAGAAAGTATACTTTCTGAAAAGGAAAGAGAGATGATGTTTTATGCTATTGGACAAGACAAAGGCAGAGCTTGTAATGGCAAGGTTGGGATTAAACCGTTCAGGTTTATCCAAAAAATTAGGCGTTGCAGTTTTGACCGCGTTTCAATATTTCAAGCCGGGCCGAGACTTAAACCCCAAGACTGTGGGCAAGATTGCTAAAGCGCTCGAAGTAGATCCATCAGAGATTATAAAAAGGGAGGAATAAGAGTATGGAACACACATTAAAAGCCCCTATGGATACGGGTATATCCACAGAGGCAAGAGGAGTTATAAACCCTACCACAGGTTTTTGCCCTCAAATACATTTTACCACACGCAAACGGTATATTACAGCCCATGAGATAGCGGAAGATTGCGGTATAGCCAAAAGCACCGCCTATACCTTAATACGGGCGATGAACGCAGAACTTAGGGAGATGGGGAAGATCACCAGATCAGGCAAGGTTCCCCGCGCATTTTATGAATTTAAAACATACGGAGGCGGACAATGATAGCAGATATTTTAAGGAATATAGGGGCAATAGGAAACATAAATGCGGCAAAAAAGGAGACGTTGATTTCCTTATCAGGGCTTGATGACAGAACACTAAGACAAGCCATAGAGGACGAACGGAAATCGGGAAATCTGATTTGCTCTACTACCGGGAAGAACGGAGGATATTTTATGCCAGCGTCCATCGTAGATGTAAGGACATATGTAAAAGAGCAGGAGAACCGTATGAAGTCGCAGACGGTAGCTCTTGCGCCGTTCAAGGAACATATAAGAAAGGCGGGAGAAAATGAATATACAGTTTGATAATATCCCGCCAGACATGAAAGCGATTAATAATTGGGTATGCTGGCGGTATGAAGAACGGAACGGAAAGAAAACAAAGATACCCTACAATCCTAAATCTGGCAGCATGGCTAAATCGAACAGCCCGAAAACATGGGCAAGTTATGATGACGCAGTAACGGCTTTTTCCGGCGGCTCTTATGATGGTATAGGTTTTGAATTTGGAAATTCTCCGTTTGTGGGGATAGATATAGACCACTGCATAGAGGGCGGAGCGGTAAACAAAGAAGGGTAAAAGATTATTGACGATTTCACGGGCTATGTAGAACTTAGCCTGTCAGGCGCAGGCGTTCATATTATCGTAAAGGCGGATATTGCAGATGGCAAAGGCAGAAGAAAGGGGAATATAGAAATCTATCCGGCGGAGCGTTTCTTCACGGTGACTGGAAATGTAATTCCCGGCTATGAAAAAATATCCACAGAGGGAAAAGCCTTGCAAGCGCTTATCGCCATTGTGGACGCTAAAACGCCATTGCAGGAATTACCGCAGAATCCCCTTATAGACCCGCCGGAAATGCTGGATAGTGAATTGATTAATAAGATCAGGCAGAGCGGGCAGGGGGCAAAAGTTGAAGCCTTGTATGACCGTGGGGATTTATCCGCATATGGTGGTGATGATTCAGCGGCAGACCAAGCGCTGATGAATATATTAGCGTGGTGGACGAACGGTGACATGCTCGCAATGGAACGTATGTTTACATCTTCAGCGTTAGGAAAACGGGAGAAGTGGGCAAACCGTCAGGATTACAGGGATAGAACTATTCAAGAGGCCATCAGAGGCATGAATGGAAACAGTTATGATCCTGTAAAGTACAAGGAGCAAAAACAGCTGAACAAGATGAAAATAGACGCAGAAAACCCTTATGTTTTCAAAAGTATGGAGTGGCCGGCTACTACAATAGACAGTAATGGAAATATCCGACCGATTACCGCCTCATGGAAAAATTTGTCGTACCTGCTGGAACGTATGGGCGTCACTGTCAAATATAATCGGGTAAATAAAAAAGTTGAGATTAACGGGCTGAATATTTCAAAATGCAGTAATGAGGCCGTGGCATTGCTATTGCTGGGGATTGCTCATGAAAACGGGTTAAAAATCAGTAAGGATAATACATTTTCTTTTTTGGCCGCGATTGCCGATATGAACCAGTACAGCCCTGTTTGTGATTTTCTGGAAGAAGCGCAAAAGGCCTATAACGGCAAACAAGATTACATCCGCGACATGTGGGCGAATTTTGAACTTGATCCGGAGAGCGGGCAAGACCCGGATTTCTGTTTTTTCCTTTTCAAATTATGGCTCATTTCAGCGGTACGAATGGCCTTTAATAAGGGGGCAGAAGCCGCACAAGGAGTTTTAGTGCTTGTTGGTGCTCAGGGCATAGGAAAGACAAGATTTTTATATATGCTGCTGCCGTTTAAGGAATGGGGAGCAGAGGGCGTATCTATAGATCCACAGGTTAAAGATGATGTTATAAAGTCCACGGGATTTTGGATTGTGGAGCTGGGAGAATTTGGCGAAACGCTGAAAAAGGAAAAGCTGGACAGATTGAAACAGTTCTTCACAGCAAGTCGTGATATTTACAGGAAGCCGTTCCACAGAGAGCCAGTAGACGAACCGCGTAGGACGGTTTTTATCGGAACGGTAAACGGTGATGGATTTTTAAAAGATCGTACAGGTGACCGGCGGTACTGGGTAATTGCCGTAAAAGCCATCGGAAATAATCCTGTAGATTTAACACAGTTCTGGGGGCAGGTTATGCATCTGGCCTTTGTGAAGAAAGAAAGGCACTATCTGAATACGGAAGAAATTCAAAAGCTAAATAGGCAAAATGAACCGTTTAAAAAGATAACCGGTGAAGAAGAGGCTATCCGAAACAGGCTTGACTGGGATAGCCCGCCGGAAAGCTGGAGATGGATAACACCCACAGAACTATGCGATGAAATAGGGCTCAATATAGCAAGGAATGCTTTAATGGGTAAGGCATTGCGGACTATGGCGGATCAGGATGAAAGAATAAAGCTAAACCGAACTGAAAGATCAATGGAATACTTTTTGCCGAAAGTTAGATCACGATATATTTTTTGTGAATAACCATTATGTAGGTGATGTAGGTGTGTACGGTATATATCCTTACTATAGCTATGAGTTGCAAATTTTGCCTACAGCCTACATGAAACGATAGAAAAGAACGGTAAATACTGGCGATTTCAGGGATGTAGGCAAATATGTAGGTGAACTTAGCTACAGGAAATTATGAAATCAATCAAATTGTGGATATGATGAAAGGAACGGGAAAAGATATGATAGATACTTATAATTTTAAAAGACTTAGATGGCTTATGGATAGAATTTCAGAAATAGAAAACGTAATAAAATGTATTAGTGATACAGATAGGGAGCTTGTAGTTTGGTCGGGTTCCCGGTACGAAAACTATAATATGAACAGAATAAAAATTCGCACGGGGCAATTACAGCAGGACATAATAAAAGCTCTTGAAGATGAAATAGAAAGGCTTGAACATCTGGCGGAACAGTTAAAGGGGGAATTATGATGCTGGAAATAAAGAATGAAATAGAACTTATTACCGCCGGAATAACAACGGATCAATATCAGAATGTCGCAAGTCTTTCGATATGGGGAGGAAAAAGGCCTACCATTGCTGAAAGCACAAGCTATATCGCGGGACTTATTCTTTCCCGCTTAGCCACCTTATCCGACGATGAAGATAACCACAAAACTACCCACAGCAAGGCCATAAATCTATACGGTGCTAAGATTGCGGAAAAGTATGCGCAACGGTTATATGACGAACTTGAACGGAGTAACGCGGATAAAAAGAGGATGGTTAACGATGATTTATTTTCGGCATCTGTGGACGTTAGCGATATATCATACCGGCTGGGTTATTATCAAGCCCTTATAGATCGTACTATTTACCACATCCGTGATTGAAGTTTTGTAATAAACCTACCACGATAAATAATATAGCCCTTGCTGGTTATTCTGTGATTTCCGGCGGGGCTTTTCATTTTTGGCTTTTTCGGAGGCATTAAGCAAGAGAAAGTGTTGTCAAAAGTTGATTTTTTATTTAGGTGTTGAGGAATGTTGAGGCTTAAATATTTCTTTGTTAATAAATGTTAAGATTTACTATACTAAGAAAAATTAAAAAGGACCCGCCGAATTGCGGTCCTGAGCCTTGAAATTCCGAAACATACCCGCCATAGTGTTTGATAAAAGGATATACAAAGGTCGTGCAAAGCTTGTGCAAAGGTTATCCAAAATGAGGAAGGTAATCCGATAAGATGATTAGTATGGGTGTAAACATAAAAAAGAATAAACACATCCCTTTTATCCACAGAAAGCATTGATGAAAGCTGGGATAGGTGCTGCCGAAAATTGATTATAAAGAATAAGCACCCTTGCGAAATAGATTCCGATAATGATAAATTATCGGAAGTAATCATCGCCTAAATTGCATAAATGGATTTGATTTTGCATAAATATATCAGAAAGCACGAATAAAATCGTATATTCCTGTTCATTTTTCATACTTTTTATATACTCTTTTTTATGCACAGAAAATGTATAAATGATGGCATTTATCGTGAGAAAGAAAATTTTAGGTGTCATTAAATACATTAAAGGAGAGGAGAGAACATATTATAATGGATATTATCTCAAGACTTGAAGATGTGAAGCAGAAAAGGCGCAAAATGGAGCGATTGATGGAAAGATGGGAACAGGTGAGTAAATGCATAAGTAGCCCATCAGGCGCTATTCTGGGGGATAAAGTCCAAACTAATGGGCGGCTTTTGTGTTTCCAGCGGTACTTAACTGCTTAACGGACTACCCCCGGGTCAAAAATGTTTTGACCAGCGGCGACAGTACCGTGTGCATCCTCTTTTGTGAAAAAAGTTCGGGAAATGGACATTATATTAAACTCATGTGTTGAAATGTCAAGTATGCGCAAATAGCAATATTAAAAAGAAAGATATACATACATGGACGGGCGTCCAGTAAAATATTATCAGAAAGGTATATAATCTTTTGATACTATTTTGATACTATAAAAATTTGCCTACATCAAAATAGAAAAAACTAATACAAGATAGAGTAATACTAATAAAATACTACATACAACTGATGGTATAAAACAAAGTTACGTATAGATATGAAATGTTTAAATATTATCAATGAGAAGTGGTTTATGGTGAGCGTGAGCATTAGTGACGTCGATAAGTTCCTTGTGGGGTAGTATAATGAATCAAATGAACCGGAGATAAGTGTGTTTGATGATTTAGATACTGCCCAAACCGTTTATGATAATTTTAGAAATAAGCTAAAACAATTCGGATTGATTGAATGATATCATAAAGATAAAAATAGAAATAACTGTATAAAATGTGTGAATTAAAATATTTTATACATGTTATCCAAGGGGGAAGGGCGAATGTGGGGAGACGTTTTAAAGCGACTGAGGGATAACCATATGACAGATCTTTTTAACGACCCTGCACTCCATAGTTCCTGCGGATAAAGACTTTTCGGGTGTTCCGTGAAGTCTTTTTTATTGAAGATAGAAATATTGGTTGTTATCAGCGTACAGCAGAGTATAGTATGGGGGCAAAAGATATGCGCAATATAGAAAATAAAAAGGATATTCTTTCCGATGAAAAAAATGTTTTGCGAAAAGCTGTGGATCAGAAGAAAAGTTGTGTAAACGGAGAAACAGCAGGAGTGTTTAATGCGGTATCGGAAAGCGCCATGCATGACAATATGCTGTATCGTTTTCGCGCTCGGCAGGGACATGGCTATGCAGCGGAACAGGGAAACGATCTTATTGATAAAATCAATCTAAGAGATGCGAGAATACTTGGCAATGATAATAAAAAGTGGGGACCGGACAGGTTGGTCGACGGGAAGAGGATTCAGACAAAGTATTGTGAAAATACGAGGGCTTCCGTAGATGCGGCTTTTGAAAAAGGCAGCGGTTTGTATAAATACACATTGGAAAACGGAAAACCGATGCAGCTTGAAGTACCGAATGAGCAATATGAAGAAGCAGTCCGAATCATGGAAAAAAGGATCGCAGAGGGAAAAGTACCGCATACAAAGAATCCAAAAGATGCAAAAAAATTAGTCCGTAAGGGGAATGTAACTTATAATCAGGCAAAGGCTATCGCAAAAGCAGGAACGGTAGAATCACTTGTTTTTGATGCGGCTCATGGAGCGGTTATCGGGATGAGTGCTGCCGGTATCTCGGCGACGATCACTTTTGCAAAGGCGCTGTGGGACGGACAAGATACAGAGATTGCCGTAGAAGTGGCAATGTATGAAGGCATAAAGATGGGGGGAATGGCATTTGCCTCTTCTGTCTTGGCGGCCCAGCTGACACGTACTCCGTTTAATCAGATGCTGATGGGACCGACTATAGAATTGGTAAAATTGCTGCCGAGCAGCGTCAGAAATGCGTTAGTTAATTCTCTGCGCGGCAGTGCTCCTATTTATGGAGGCGCCGCTACAAATAATCTGGCAAAACTGCTGAGAGGAAATATTATTGCTATGACTTGTATGGTGTTGGTCATGTCAGCAGAAAATATTACCCATTTTTTCCAAGGAAAAATTTCAGGCAAGCAGCTTTTTAAAGATGTGAGCGTTTTAGTGGCAGGCATAGGAGGCGGTATGGCAGGTGGAGCCGGCATGGTATTAGCCGGTGCGTCTATCGGAGGACCCGTAGGTGCTGCTGTCGGTGGTTATGTGGGTATTGCTGTCGGCGGAATTGCAGGCGGTACTTTATCAGGTGCCGGGGCACAGAAGATATTGGATCATTTTGTGGAAGACGATGCCGTAGAAATGGTAAGGATTCTTAATAAAGCCATTGTGCCGCTGGTGCAGGAGTATCTTTTGAGTGAAGAAGAGCTGAACCTTGTTTTGGAAGATCTGAAACGGGCACTGATCCGGGGAAAGCTGCTCCTTATGTATGCCAGTGATGACCGTCGGCAATTTGCGGATGATATGATTATACAAATTATACAGAATATCGTGTGCTGGCGTTCCCTGATTTCTCTGCCGGAGGATAAAGAATTTCTGCGGGGAATGGGAAATGTCATGACTTATATGGAAAGAGGCGAAAATTTAGAAGTAAAATACAGACAAGATAGGGTGAATACGGAAGTGTTGGCGCAGGATCTGATGGGAAGAAAAGTATCAAAAGATGCGGCGAATAAGGCATGGTATGTGACAAAGCAGATGAATTTGCAGGGAAAACAGGAGGAATACAGGCTCCTTTTCATGCAGGATGATGAAAAAATTTATGCGGAGAGAAAGGAAAGAAGCGAGAAAAGATTGCGGGATTATAAAATGATACTGGAAAAAATCATGGAGGAACAGTAAATGACAAAAGAATTGGATATAATACGGGCGGATGTATTATCACCGGAAGAAAGTCGGGCATTAGATACTGAATTGGACAGAATCATCCATAGGTATAAGGGAAACAGAAAGGAAATCAATAAACTCGTTTTTGAAAGTATTGCCTGCATGACAGAGGCTGATGAGGTGCAGACTGCCTTATCAAGCAAAGGATTTTTTAAAAGGTTGTGGGGCGGGTTCAGCGGAGATAACAGCAGATTGCAAAATAAAATCAATGAAAACAGAGCTGCTGCCCAGCACGCTTCCCAGAGAACTTTACAAAAGCTGGCTGAACAGAATCTGATGACCTTCGACCTAATTGCTGCTGTCAACCATAAATTGAACGCATCCTTAAATAGAGTGGATGATGAATTTGCCCATATTTATGAAGGCCTTTTACGTTTCTTTAAATATAATCGAAATGAATTGGTAAAATTGGAAACACGAATAGACAAATTGGAGCAAAATGTAAATCTTCTGACCTGGCAAAATTCTATTGAGTATCAGGATTTGAATGGCGTGGAATATGCTGAATTGGATATTGCCGGAAAAATGGTATGTTTGACAAAAGATTTTTATGATATTACAAAAGGCGTATGGGAAACGAAAGATTTGCTGTTATTGAAAACAGCCATGTCGACAGTAGATTTACAGCCCAAAGAACAGGTCAATTATATGTCGGTACTAAAAACGATTTCTGACAGAGCCGATTTAAAGGAGAAACTATTACAAGGAAAACAATTAAAACAAATTGAAGATCCGGGGTATTTGATTTCTATGGGAACATTGGGAAAACTGGATTCTCTAAAAAATGAGGAAAGCTATATAGTAGATACAGTAGAGAATTACTTGAAAGACAATCAAGTACCTGCCGATAAAGAAGAAATTGGTGTGAATCTCACTTATAAATACATGGCAGAAAAAGCACAGGTGAATCCAAATATAGATGTAAACTGCTATGATATGATGTTGGATTTACTCTATAATCTGAGAGAAGCGGAAGAAAATCAATTACTGGTATTTCCGGGTAATGAGAAAGCACTTTGTGGAGAGAATAATGAAAATTTACTGGAACCTGATGAAACACAAATAAACGAGGAATCATTATTTGTCACAAATGATAAAGATTTTATAATTGACAATAGTCGAAAAGATAATTCTGTAAAATCCTTGATGGGAAAAGCAGAAACTTTATTTATAAATTCAAAATTAAAAGAAGCATTTCCGCTCTTTGAACAAGCCGCTAAACTTGGTGATGGGAGAGCGATGTTTTTTGTTGGAGAATATTTTTATTATAATTATGGTGGTGTGCCACGGGATATATGGGAAGCTGGTAGATGGTGGAGAAATGGCCGTGATAAAGGAAATACTTTAGCAGCATTTAGAATAATTTTAGCGACAAATAATAATGATGAAAAAGAGAATATTATCAAAGAACATCTTACTGCTATAAATAAAATGAGTGAAGATGGTGATATTTTTGCAAAATATGTTTTAGCTACATATTATTATGAAGAAGGTTTGGCTGAACGACGTAAAGACTGCTCATATGAGTCAGAGCGGAAATATAAACAGGCTTTTCCCTTGTTCAAGCAATTAGCCAGGCAGGATATTCCATTGGGAAATTACTATGTAGGGAAATGTTATTATTTGGGATATGGTATAGAATGTAATATCTTAAGTTATATAGAGTATATTAATAAGGCTGTAGAACAGGGATGGCCTGAAGCTCTAGTTTTAATGGGACGTTTTTATGGTCATGGATATGATGGAATAATAGCTTCAGATGAGGAAAAGGCAATGGAATTATATCAAAAAGCATTTACACAGGATAATAGCACGGCGATGCTGGAAATTGGTAAGTGTTATCAATATGGGCATGGTGTAGAACAAGATTATGGGGAAGCATTGCGTTTCTATAAGATGGCGGCATTACAAAATAATACGGAAGCGATGCGGATGATTGGTTACTGTTATCAAGATGGGGATGGTGTAGAAAAAAGTGAACAAAAAACCAAGTACTGGTTCACACTGGCAGCAGATTTAGGGGACAAAGAAGCAGCTAATGACTTAAGACATGCAATTGATTTCTTTCGGATGATGGATGGGATCCAAGCAAGGGTAGTACGCAGTTAGTTAGTTAGTTACTTACTTACTTACTTACTTTGGTATTATTATAGCTTATAGGTAGTCTTTAAGTTTTCATATAGAAAAAGTCAAATAAGGGTGGGAGAAAAATGGAAGAAAATATAAATAAAAGTAATACTGTTTATAGAAATTGTTTTGTCGTGTTTCTTGATATTATGGGCTTCAAAAATATTATAAATGAAACAAAAAAAGATGGTGATTTGGCAAGAAAAATAAAAGATATTTTAATTCATATTGCAAATGAAAAAATCAATAATGATGATGAATCTGTTCCTTGGCGTAATGACGCAAGAAATATATCTGTATTTTCAGACAGTATGGTGATTTCTTATTGGAGTGAAACAGTTATTAATGGTTCTCTATATCATTTGTTGATGGATGTAAGCTATATTTGTAGTGATTTGATTGAAAAAGATGTGTTTTTTAGAGGAGCAATTACTTATGGGCATTTATATCATGATAAAAATATTTGTTTTGGACCAGCATTAGTTGATGCATATATGATAGAGGAAGGCGTGGCTGTATATCCAAGAGTAGTTATTGATGATATTGCAATAGAAGAAGGGGTACGTTTAAAAAGTGTAAGTAATAGCACTGAAGAAGAAAAAGATTTTCTGAAAAAATTATAAAGAGGGATATAGATGGGAAACATTATTTAGATTACTTAACAAGTATATTAGGGGAGATAGATGGATATGATGAATTTATGAAGAAAATAAAATTAAATATAGAAAGAAAGTTAGGGAATAAATATGCCAATCGGATTATGTGTAAATATATGTGGTTCGCAAACTACTACAATCAATGTATCAGAGAAATATATTCAAATCCAACAGATGAAATTCTAATTAAATACTAATTTAAAATGATATGTGGGTGTATTATATGGAAATAGAAAGTGTAAAAAAAGAGCATATGAAATAAGGTCGAGTATGTGAAATAAAGTCCGTAAATAGCTCCATATGGTAGATAATCCCTTAGGTTGACTGTCCGTCAGTCCTGTTGAAAATTACTGTAATTCATGCATTCAGAAATGTCAATATACCTCTGGTTTTGGTCTCATGGAAATCTATTCAGGCATACGGCCTTCATATATTAATACTGAATTCGCCGTATATACCACCCCAGTTTTTCAAGGCCTGGCTCCATTTGTGTTTTGGAGTGTTGAAAGATAGAGTGCCTTCAGCAGAGCGGTTGAACTTGGAAATACGCTTCTTTGTCGATTAAGTTTCTTGTATGTGCTGT
>ERZ773083.1008-NODE-1008-length-20460-cov-3.184563_pt1 | contig 20460 bp, 18 predicted proteins | sample MGYA00511465_ERZ773083 | MGnify/ENA primary metagenome ERZ773083 (study PRJEB29015, sample SAMEA2738001) | human oral metagenome | biome: human oral; feature: human-associated habitat; material: dental | place: China | collected 2060 ... | reverse complement strand
TCCTTTCTAATCTTTACCGCATTCCTGCCGCTCTGGCGGCTTTGTAAAATATACCGTTTTTAAGACTTCCGCTCAAACACAACTTTCTTCCTTTGTCGTATGCTATATCTTTAGAAAGTCACACCATCGGTAAGTACGTTATGCAAAAGAGCTTGCCGTATCTTCACATTGGATCGGATTATAACAAAACCGCGTCTTGTCAGCCTTAGCGATTATTTTTCAAGCACCTCGGTTTTCCACTCTTTGATAGTCCGTGTATCTTCACTAAAGCTGCTCCCGATCAGCATAATCTTCTTCCCGTCAGTCTTATACTGTTCAGCGTAACCATTGTTTTTAATCTGCTTGAGCGCATCCTCTGCACTGTCGTTGCCGGAGAGCTTAAATTCGAAGAGGTACATGCTGTCCGCTGTGCGTACTATACAATCGGAGCGTCCGGTATTACAGTGTACCTCAGTCTGTACAAACTGTCCCATGAGCGCAAAGATCAAATACACCGCTGTTTGATAGTTCTGCTCACGCAGCTTCAGGTTCTCTTCACTGAAATTATCATAGGGTATCCCCGCTATAATCGACTGCATCCGTTCCATAAAGCTATCGACTTTCCCCTCACGGATGTCTTGTACAAATCGTCCTACCCATACCCCTGTTTGACCGAACGGTACATCCGAATATGCGGGTAAAAGATTATGTAAAAAGCCATACCGGACTTCATCATTCGGGAAGCCGAGCCGATAAAGTCTGAGATCACCTATATATTTCTTTATGGTTAAGTATCCTGCTTGAAACAAAATAGGCAGTGCATCTTGAGCTACAGCACGATAGGTTTGCAGCCCGTCTTCATCCAGCTCAACATGACCGTCCAAATCGGGAATAAAGTAACGAGCCTCTTTTAAGTAATTAACCAGAAATGTCGGTGTTCCCGTTCCAAACCAATAGCTTTTGATCTCTTTATCATCAAAGGCATTGAGTATGCTATAAGGATTGTACATTCCTTCTCCGGCAGGATGGAACAGGTACCCGTCATACCATTGCTTTAAGGCGACAACAGCTTGCTCATAGTCAAACTGCTGTTTTTGGGCGAGTGCTCCTATTTCAGGTGCAAAGTTACCTTCCAGTTCTTTCTGCGTGATGCCGCAGATACCGGCATAGGTTTCGTTCAGGCTGATATCTTTGAGGTTATTCAGATCGCTGAATATACTGATCTTGCTGAACTTAGTTACTCCTGTTAAAAAGGCAAAGCGGATATATTCATCGCAAGTTTTAATCACCGAGTAAAATGCCTTGAGCGTATTGCGGTACTCTTCGCTCAGTCCTTCTTTCACGCCCATTGTTTGCAGCAATGGTTTATCGTACTCGTCTACGAGAATGACTACTTGCTTACCGGTCTGTTGATATACCCGTTTCAGAAGTTTTTCAAAGCGTGAAGCAAAAAACGGCTGTTCTTCTTTCGATGCCAAAATACCATATACAGACTCCGCTTCGGATAACATAACATGCAGCCGCTCATTTAGGGCTCCTGTGTCGGTATATTTTCCGACATTAAAATCAAAATACAGCACAGGATATTCAAGCCATGCAACTCTGTTTTCGCATACCGCTTGCTCCTCTTCCGCCTTTTCAAGATATAGTCCTTTGAATAGCTCTTTTTGACCGCGGAAATATGCAGCCAAGGTCGAAAGGAAAAGACTTTTTCCAAATCGTCGCGGACGGCTGAGGAAATAGACTCGGCCGCTTGTTACCAATTGAAAGATATAAGCTGTTTTATCTACATAGAGAAAGCGATCGTCCCGTAATACCTTAAAACTCTGTATGCCGATCGGCAATTTCCGTGGAAAGCTCATGTTTACAGTTTAGGATATGTTGTATGCTCTGTCAATCAACAGTCCGTCGACAGCGGAAAGCATCAGAAGATTAAACGTTTCGCATAGATTGAATGTCCCTGCAGCTTTGCTTTGATATTACCACCATGTGTAAAAATAACAGCCTCTTTTACACAAAAAAACATTTGACAGATGGAATTTTGGGGTGTATCCTGTATGTAAAGTTATGAAAATGTTTTCTAAAAATGTTTTCATAAAGTTAGATTCGATGCGAGGATGATATGAAAGCGTGGGAATATATTTACGATTTAACAAAAAATGCCGTTCCGGTGGTGCTATCGGAAGACGAGCAAACATGGGAGGCGTCGAATGCCGCTGAAAAGCAGGTGGACAATCTGCTCCGTGTGTACTGGGCAAGTCATGTGCCCGGCTCTCATGCTCCTGAAAGTGTTGTGATTGCCGCGGTTCAGTCCATAGAAGCGCTGGGGTGCGATGTGAGTGCCGCAGAGGAGTTGATTCCTGAAGGGCTTGATGCACTAAAACGGAATGATATGAAGACGCTGCAGCGGATTACTGCCCGCATATTTAATATCCTTTTTATGTGCCCGAGCGATACCTCAAGCGACTATTGGAAAAGTACGCTTTATCAAAGTTTCGACGAATATGAAAAAGCAATTGCGTTTCCCGCAGCAGAAACGGAAACACTGTCGAATGCAGTATTGTACGATAAAACAAAGGCCGCGTGGCTTGGCCGTTTATGCGGTGGTGGTTTTGGAACGGCGCTTGAAGGATATACGGCGGCACAGCTAAAGAAAAAATTCGGCGAAATCCATACGTATGTGCGTAAGCCGAATACTTACAACGATGATATAACGTACGAGATCGCATTTCTGGAAGCATGCTTTAAAGCACAGGGAATGCCGACAAGTGCCGATATTGCCGATCAATGGCTGGAGTTAATTCCCTGCGGTTGGTCTGCCGAACAGGTTGCATTGGATAATTTACGTAGAGGGATGTATCCTCCGGAAAGCGGTCTGTTTAGGAATCCCTACCGTGAATGGATCGGTGCACAAATGCGGGGTGCCGTGTGCGGTCAGGTAGCCCCGTTGAATCCTCGTAAGGCTGCACTGCTTGCATGGCGCGACGCGGAAATTTCGCACCACGGGAATGGAATTCTCGGAGAGGTGTTTAACGCTGTTTTGGTCAGCCTTGCATACGGGGAAGATCCTATGCGGAGATGTTTGGAAAAAGCCGTTTCCTATATTCCTAAGGATTCTGAATATGCTTCCGTGCTTCACTTTGCATTAGCGCAGTGTATGAAGAAGCAGGATTTTTATGAGGCATGGGCGGCATGCGAAGAAAAATACAAGCGGTATAACTGGATCCATGCGTATCCGAATGCAGCAGCAGAAGTAGTTGCGTTGTATTTCGGCAAAGATAATTTTAATGATGTCATGCACTATATCGCAATGTGTGGACAAGATGTCGATTGTAATGCTGCACAGCTCGGAGCTGCACTTGGTGCAAAGTTAGGCACAAAGGGAATCGAAGATCACTGGACGGATCCTTTTGGCGATGAAATTATAACCTATTTACGGGGAAATAAAACGGTAAGTTTGCAAGAACTTATTAACAAGACCGTATCGGTCGTAAAACAATTGGAGGATGTATGAAAAAGATTCTTTCTGTCAGTCTGTTTGTACTGTTAGGCATGTCTATGTTTGCTTTCGGTGCAAAAGAGAACAGCGGTTCAAAGGAACCGAGTGTCGCGCTGATCATCAATGGAAATCTTGGAGATAAGTCTTTCCATGATTCCGCAAACAACGGTATGAAGATGATCGCAAATGAACTGCATTGCAAAACCAAGGTAGTTGAAGTCGGGTATGATGACTCAAAATGGGAACCTGCATTGCGTGACCTTTGTGATGAAAAGCACGATATTATTTTTTGCGGAACGTGGCAAATGCAGGCGCTTGTATCAAAGATAACAAAAGATTATCCGAATCAAAAAATCATCGTCTACGATACGACAATGGATTATGCTTCCGATTCTGCGGGGTTATTCAAAAATACCTATTCGATAGAATACAAGCAGAATGAAGGTTCCTTCCTTGCAGGCGTACTTGCCGCGGAAATGACAAAGGGGAAGAAAATCGGGTTTATCGGCGGTATGGATAATACCGTTATCCTCGATTTCTTAGTCGGTTTTATACAAGGTGCAAAAACCGTTTCTCCCGATATTAAAATCATTTCTTCTTTTGTCGGAAATTTCAGCGATTCTGCAAAAGCAAAAGAACTTGCGTTGACACAGTATCAGATGGGTGCTGACATTATATTTGTTTGCGCATCGAATGCCGGAGAAGGTGCGCTGCAGGCTGCAAAGGAAAAGAATAAATTCATTATCGGGGTGGATAGCGATCAGGCTATGCTGTACAAGCAGACCGATCCTGTTTTATCAAACCTCATTATCTCTTCGATGCTGAAACGCGTTGATAAGTCCATGTATCTTGCAATGAAAGAAATACAAAGCAATACACTGGTATGGGGAAAACGTGTAGCATTGGGAATAAATGAAGGTTGCGTCGGTCTTGCAGATAATGAAGTGTATCAGGCGAAAGTTCCTGCCGAAGTGCGCAAGCATATTTCCGAGTATGAAACCAAAATCAGAAATGGAAAGATTGCAGTTAAGACAGCATTCGGTATGAAGCAAGCCGATATAACAGCATATATCGATTCCGCTCGCCCATAATTAAAAAAGCATTGCACGGAAGCTGGGGATGTCTCGAACATAACTAACTTTTTGGGAATCCCCGGCCTCACTTTCCGTGCTTATGCGGAGACTATCCGAATGAATGTTGAAAGTACGGCAGATGATATTTTAGTAATGAAGGATATTTCAAAAATATATCCTAACGGTGTTACAGCTAATAGGCATGTCAATTTTTCGGTTCGCGCCGGAGAAATTCATGCGCTTGTCGGTGAGAACGGTGCCGGTAAAAGTACCTTGATGAAAATATTATTCGGTATTGAGCAACCGACTGAAGGTACGATTTTATATAATGGAAACGAATTGCATATCAAATCCCCGCTTGACGCTATTCGTCACGGATTCGGTATGGTACATCAGCATTTTATGCTTGTCGAATCGATGAGTGTTGCAGAGAATATCTGCCTTGGAATGGAACCCGGAAAAGGCCCGTTGCTTCGTGAAAAACTCATGAATGAACAGGCTCAAGAAATTATCAATCAATATCATTTTGTTATTGACCCGAAAGAAAAGATTAAAAATTTGCCCATAGGGACGCGCCAGAAAGTAGAAATTCTGAAAGCGTTATATAAAGGTGCGCGCATTTTAATTTTGGATGAACCGACCGCTGTATTAACTCCGCAAGAAACGGAAGAATTATTTGTTGAATTAAAAGAGCTGCGGAATTCGGGATGTACGATTATATTTATCAGTCATAAATTAAATGAAGTTAAAGAAATATGCGAAAGGATAACCGTATTGCGTAACGGTACTTCCATCGGCGTGTATTCCGCCGGAGAAATTTCTGAAAAAGAAATATCGAACCTTATGGTCGGTAAAAATATACATTGGGAAATAGAAAAACAACCGAGCGTTCCCGGAGAGACCGTCTTAAAATTGCGGGATGTATGTATGGATGATGATGCCGGGCGTCCCATACTCAATCATGTGAGTTTTGATTTACCTGCAGGGAAAATTCTCGGTATTGTCGGTGTTGAAGGAAACGGGCAAAAAGAGTTGATCGATACCATAACCGGATTACAGCACTGTACTGAAGGAAGCGTAATGTTAAACGGTAAAGATATAACGTCGCGCAGTATTGCTGCAATCAGAAAAGAAGGTATCTCCTATATACCGCAGGATAGAATAAAAGTAGGAACGGTGGTAACTGCTTCCATTCAAGAAAATTTATTTGCCGTCTTTACGGAAGATGAGCGCTTTGTACATAAGGGCATTCTAAAGAAGAATGAAATAAAACAATGGGCTGATACGCTTATCAACCAATTTATGATTAAAACAAAAAGTGCCGATGTGCCGGTAAAAATGCTGAGCGGTGGAAATATGCAAAAGGTTATTATTGCACGCGAATTTTCAACCTCGGCAGGATGTATTATCGCAGATCAACCGACAAGAGGTGTTGATATCGGCGCTGCAAAGTTTATTCATCAAAAGATTATTGAAATGCGCGATAACGGTGCTGCCATTTTGGTGAATTCGGCAGATTTGGCGGAGATTCTGGAAATCAGCGACAGTTTGGTTGTGATGTACGGCGGCGAAATTACCGCATATTTTCCGGATGCCGGTATGGTGAGTGAAACTGAGTTGGGAGAGTATATGCTCGGCTTAAAAAAGCAAGGTGCACACGAACTTGCAGGATGTTTACGATGAAATTAATAGGACGCCTTTCATTTGAAAAAAGATTTGAATTGATACGGTTTGCTACAGCGATCGGCATTGCGGTGCTCTTATCGTTTCTTATTATTTTATGTGTCAGTAAAGAACCGCTGCTCGCTTTTTCGAAGCTCTTTTTAGGGCCGCTTGAATCGGCACGCCGTTTCGGTAACGTACTTGAGCTATGTATTCCGCTCAGTTTTACCGGTCTTGCAGTTGCCGTTATGTTCAGCGCAGATATGTTTAATATGGGTGCGGAAGGAGCGTTTTATGTGAGCGGCGCCGTTGCAGTATTTACCGCATTGCTTATACCGCTGCCTCCTGTTATTGCACCGCTTGTATCGATTATTATCGGCGGGTTATGCGGCGCTGTCGTTTGCTGGGTTCCGGCTTTTTTAAAGCAGCGATGGAATGCAAATGAGTTGGTTTCGTCTTTAATGTTGAATTATGTATTCTTTTACATAACCAAATATTTTGCCAATACGACCTTTAAAGATCCGTCGGCAGGATTTATGGCGACGTACCTGATTCCTGCCAATGCAAAATTGGCACGTCTTATTCCCGGAATGCGATTGCACTTCGGACTGTTGATATTGTGTGCCGTAGTAGTGCTGACCGTATTGTTTATCCGCCGTACGGCATGGGGATATCGTCTGATGCAAACCGGAAGGAATATCCGCTTTGCCCGTTATGCCGGCTTAAACACGACGGCAATTATCGCATACTCACAGCTTATCGGCGGTTTTATCGCGGGTGTCGGCGGTTCGGTTGAAGTATTGGGAATGTATGACCGGTTCCAATGGCAAAGCTTGCCGGGGTACGGGTTTGACGGTATCGTTGTCGCTATTCTTGCAAAAAATAAACCGCACTATATTCCGATTGCTGCTTTCTTTTTGGCGTATTTAAAAATCGGTGCCGATAAGATGGCGACATCTACGGACGTTACTGCAGAAATGGTTTCAATCATTCAAGGTGTTATTATAATGCTTGCCGCAGCTCAGGCCTTTTTAAGTAAATGGCGGCAGAAAGCACTCATTAAAATGCAACAGGAGAGCGGCTTAGATGGATAACTTTTTGAGTTATATTTTAACTGCGGAGTTTGCTTATTCCGTTTTGCGTGTTACGACTCCGCTATTGTTTGCCGCGCAAGCTTCGGTGGTTGCGGAAAATTCAGGTGCATCGAATATAGCATTGGAAGGTATTATGCTTTTTGCCGCGGCATTCGGAGCGCTGGGTACCGGCTTAACCGGCAGTTTGTTTATAGGCTTTTTAATTGCGTTAGGCGGCGGTTTATTAATTGCTGTGTTACTGGCTTACTTTGCGCTGTATCTAAAAACAGACATCATTTTATCCGGTATTGCGTTAAACACATTGGCCGCAGGCGGAACGGTATTTATTATGTATGTGCTGATTCACGATAAAGGCAGTACATCCTCCTTAGTTTCATTGGTGTTTCCTAAAGTGGTTATACCGGGTATCGCCGCTATTCCCGTGTTAGGCAGCATTCTGTCGGGGCAAAACGTGTTGACATACATTGCGTTTTTTACGGTATTTGCCGTCTGGTTTTTGCTGTATAAAACAAAGCTTGGTATGCACATTCGCTGCGTAGGCGAAAATCCCGATGCAGCTGAATCCGTCGGGATACCCATTCGTAAGACCAGAGTTATCGCATTGCTTATCAGCGGATTTTTGGCATCGTTAGGCGGTGTATTCCTTTCGATGGCATACATGAGTACCTTTACAAAAGGCATGGTAGCGGGGCGCGGTTTTATTGCGTTGGCTGCTGCGGCAATGGGACGGTTGGCTCCGGTGCCGACGATGTTTGCAGCCTTGTTTTTCGGCTTTGCCGATGCCTTGTCGAATGTATTAGCGGCGATGAGCATCCCTGACGAATTCATAAAAACCGTTCCCTATGTTTCAACCGTTATCGGGCTGATTGTATTTTCAGCATGGCGGAAGCGCGGTAGAAAAGCGCAAATTGCTTAAAGGAGAAGACTATGGACAATAAAATACCGATTATAATTGACTGCGATCCCGGGCATGATGATGCAATAGCATTGATCATGGCGTTTGCATCCGAAAAGCTCAAAGTGTTGGGTGTCAGTGTCAGCGCCGGTAATCAAACCATTGAAAAAACATATACTAATGCACGCAAGATTATTTCGTTTTTAGGAAAAGCTCCGCCGCTTGCAAAAGGGGCATCGTATCCGCTCGTCAGAAGATTGGAAGTCGCACCGAGTGTGCACGGTGAATCAGGGTTGGATGGGCCGGTTCTGCCGGAGACGGATTATACCGGTGTGCCTGAATCCGCATGGGAACTGCACCGCCGGCTTATCTCTGAAAGTCCCGAACCGGTAACGTTTGTCGTAACAGGGCCGTTGACGAATCTTGCAATTTTGCTTTTAGCATATCCCGACGTGAAAAAAAATCTCAAGCAGATATGTTTAATGGGTGGCGGTATCGATCACGGTAATTGGTCATCTGCAGCGGAATTTAATATCCTTGTCGATCCCGAAGCGGCACACATTGTATTTTCGTGCGGTATTCCCATTGTGATGTGCGGACTGGATGTAACCGAAAAAGCGATGATCTTTTCGGAAGAAATAGAAAGACTGCGTAAATCCAAAAAACGGGTTGCCGTGCTGGTTGCAGAGTTGCTCGATTTCTTCGGCCGCTTTCACTCTGATTTGGGATTCCAAGGCGCACCTATCCACGATGCGTGTACTATTGCGTATTTGATCAAACCTGAGTTGTTTAAAGTATGCGATTACTATGTTGTTATCGAAACGCAAGGAAAGTATACCGCCGGTATGACGCTTGCAGATAAGCGAGTAAATAATAACAGACCAAAACCGAATGTTACAGCTTGTATGGATATCGATCGAGAAGGCTTTGTCCGGCTGCTTGAGCAATGCTGTATGGCGTATACATAAAATAACAGGAAGCATGAAGATGAAAAAGATATTGGTTATCGGCAGTTTAAATGCCGATATGGTAGTTCGTGTTCCGCATATACCGATAGCAGGCGAAACGATTTTAGCGGAAACTGTCGATATGATACCGGGCGGAAAAGGCGCAAACCAAGCATACGCAGCTGGTTCGTTAGGTGCGCAAACGGTTATGTTCGGAGCGGTCGGCGTAGACCGCTATGCTGAAATCGAAAAGAAGAGCTTACAGTCTGTAGGCGTGGATGTTTCCCGTCTTTTAGTACGCACCGATTGCGCAACAGGACTTGCGTGGATAACGGTAAACGATGCGGGCGATAACAGTATTGTTGTTGTTCCCGGTGCTAATAAAACACTGTCCGAAAAAGATATCGCCGATAACGACGATTTGCTGCACAGCTGTGATATCATATTGTGTCAGCTGGAAATACCGATACAAACGGTAGTGTACGCCGCCCGCAGGGCAAAAGAATTAGGCAAGACATTTATTCTTGATCCCGCTCCTGCACCGAGGGTATTTCCTTCCGAACTTTATGCATACATTGATATTATCAAACCGAACGAGACGGAACTTTCATTACTGACGGGCAAAGATGTTTTGGACTATGAAAGCGCTTCCGATATGCTGCGTACAAAAGGTGTAAAGAATGTCATTGTTACACTCGGCGAAAAAGGTGCTTTTGTAAATTCCGAATCGGAGGGAAAGCATCTTGTACCTGCTCGTTCCGTTCCTGTTGTCGATACGACAGCCGCCGGTGATTCTTTTACGGCTGCGCTTGCGGTTCGGCTTGCGTCCGGTTCTTCGCTCCTGCAGGCTGTCCGCTATGCAACTGAGGTCGCATCAATTGTTGTTACCCGTAAGGGAGCGCAAACCTCAATCCCCTCAGCGGCAGAGGTACCCTTTGACGATAAATGATATAGCCGAGCTTGCCGGTGTTTCCGTTTCGACGGTTTCAAAAATTATCAACGGAAAGGATAAGGGGATAAAGCTTGAAACGCGCGAACGAGTCCTTAAAATCGTTAAGGAATACCGGTACACTCCCTATGATTTTATTAAAAATAATACGAATTCAAAAAGCTTTTTATTAGGGCTTGTACTGTCGGGCATAAAAAAACGGCAATCGATCTCAAACGGTTTTTTGCATGAAGCGGAGCGGCAAGGGTACCAAGTGCAGGTGTGTCTTTCTACTTCTGCGGAAAGCGAATCAAAACACATCGCTGCCTTATGTAAGAATAGAGCTGAAGCGGTTTTATGGGAACCTGTCGAAGTTGCTGCAGAAAATGATACTGCCGGTATTGTTGCAGAAGGTGATAGTGTCGGAACGGCGGCGACAGTATGCAATAGAACTGGAGCTGCTGCGGTGCTGCATAAAAGCGGTATTCCATTTGCAGCGCTGAATACCGATGCCGTCGGTTTCAACGGTATGCTCTATGATTACCAAAAAGCGGGATATACCGCAGCAGATATATTGCTACGGTTGGGACATACGAAAATACGCTGTGTATATGACGGAACCGATATGCAAGAATATGCAATACGGCAAGGCGTTGAGCGGTGTCTATTCGATCACCATTGTTTATATGTTGAATGTAAAAATGTTCAGGAAGCGCTTTCGGTACATAATTGTTCTGCGCTTATTTGCTGTGATTGGGATACGGCGGTAACGGCGTATGAGTATGCAACGGTACATAAATTCCGGATACCGCAGGATCTTTCCGTTATCTGTATCGACGATGCGGAGTATATCAAACCCTTTCCGCCCATATCGGCGATTCCGCTTTCCTTATTTCATTTCGGAGTCTTTGTATGCCGGTATTTAATAGATAAAATCGAAAAGAAAGCAACGGATATACCGGCATATACCGAAGTATTTACTTGTAATCATTACAAAAGCATTGATCTGCCTGCACCCTTGCGCAAAAAACGAATCATCGTTGTAGGCAGTATCAATATGGATATCTTGCTTACCGTAAACAATTATCCTCAGACCGGAGAAAGCATTTCTGCTGAAAGTGTTTCGATAATACCGGGCGGCAAGGGGATAAATCAGGCGGTCGGTGCGGCGAAGCTCGGTGCCAAGGTGTCGCTGGTCGGCAATGTCGGAAGGGACTTTGATGGTGATATGATTTTGAACCTCTTACATGATAACGGCATTGATGCAACGGCTGTGCATGTAGACGAAGAGCATTCTACCGGTAAAGCCTATATTCATATCCAAGGTGATGGAGAAAGCGGTATCGTATTATACGGCGGTGCTAATGAAACGATTTCTGCAGATTCAATATACCGCAGCGAACAGCTCTTTACCGATGCAGTTTTTTGTTTGTTGCAAACCGAGATACCTATGGAAGCAGTTAAAAAGGCGATTGAAACCGCACGAAAATATAACGTTGCAATTATGCTGAAACCTTCCGCCGTAAAAGAAATAGCGGAAGAACTTTTACCGGAACTGGATTATTTTATTCCAAACCGTAAAGAATTATACAGACTGTGTCCCATTGCCGGAACATTGGAAGAAAAAGCCGCATGGTTTTTGAAAAAAGGCGTCAAGACGGTTATCGTAACGCTCGACAGCGATGGCTGTTATGTACGAACTTCCGAATACGAGCGATGGTTCCCAGCTGTCGATATATTCAAACCCATCGATACAACCGGAGCTGCCGATGCCTTTATTGCGGCATTGGCTGTGTTTTTATCCGAACAAAAAAGCTTGTCTGACGCATTACCGTATGCACTTTATGCCGCCGGGTTTTCGACAACGCGGGTAGGGGTTGTTCCGTCTTTAATCGACAGAGCGACATTGGAGCAGTGTTGTATATAGACCGGCGGATTATGGCGGAAGCTGTGTAGGAATTAAGGTGGATGAAAACGGATCGGTGTGGGATTTATATTTGGATTATATTTTCTTCTTTTTTTATTTACAAGCGAGAAAAACGGATTTATACTTTATATGTAATGACTCAATAGTAATGCAAGCTCACGGGTCATTCATAAATCCAATTCACAGGAGGGTACTCTTTATGGTAACGTTTTTGCTGTGTATTGCAGCACTCATTGTCGGTTACTTAGTGTACGGTACATTTGTAGAAAAAGTGTTTAGTCCGAATGAAGCCAATCGGACTCCGGCTATGGCTAATCCTGACGGAATAGACTATGTGCCGATTTCAAAACCGAAAGCTTTTTTAATCCAGCTTTTGAATATTGCCGGTTTAGGGCCGATCTTCGGCGCAATCTCCGGCGCTTTGTGGGGACCAAGCGTTTATCTTTGGATTGTCGGCGGTACGTTGCTCGCCGGAGGTGTACACGATTATCTTTCCGGTATGCTCTCAGTACGTAATGACGGCGCCAGTATTACCGAAATAACCGGTAAATACTTAGGTCATACCATGCAGAATATCATGCGTGTATTCGGCTTGGTGCTGCTCGTTATGGTCGGTGTCGTATTTATGGTGGGGCCGGCGGGATTGCTTGCGCTGCTGACCCCGGAATGGCTGAATGTAAAAGTGTGGACAATTATCATCCTTGTATACTATTTCCTTGCGACCCTTCTTCCAGTCGATAAGGTTATTGCGCGATTCTATCCGATTTTCGGCATTTTCCTTATTTTAATGGCTGTCGGCGTTTCGATTGCAACAATGCTGAATAGCGGAACCCGCCCTATGATGGAACTGACACTCGAAAACCTCTACCCAAGTGCACACCAGCGCCCTATTTGGCCGTTGATGTTTATTACGGTAGCGTGTGGCGCTATTTCAGGCTTCCACGCAACGCAGTCTCCCATTGTTTCGCGTACGTTAAAGAATGAAAAAGAGGGACGCTGGGTTTTTTACGGCGCAATGGTTGCCGAAGGTATCATCGCAATGGTATGGGCGTCGGCAGCAATCGCGTTCTTTTGGAACAAAGACGGATCAGGTACCGGCCTTAAAGCTCTCCTCGACATCGGCGGTGGTAATTCAAAATCGGTTTACTCCATCTGTACCGGCCTTCTTGGGACGGTCGGCGGTGCAATCGCTATGGTCGGCGTTATTGCGTGTCCTATTACTTCGGGCGATACCGCGTTCCGCAGTGCTCGTATGATTATTTTTGACTGGTTTAAACTCGACGAAAAGAAATTGAAGGTACGGCTTTCAATCGCGGTGCCGCTACTGCTGGTCGGATACTGCATTTCGCTTATCAACTACAACGTTGTGTGGCGCTATTTCTCATGGTCAAATCAAACGCTTGCGATGATTGTTTTATGGACGGGCGGCGCTTACCTTGCGACAAACTATCCTAACCGGAATCGCTGCTGGATCGCGGTTATTCCTGCTACCTTTATGTCGGCTGTTTCCGTTACCTATCTGATGTATGCGCCGGAGTGTTTCAATCTGGTTCGGCTCGGCATGCAGGGAATTACGATTTCGTATGTCGTCGGTATTGTCGTTGCAGCGGTATTCTTTATCATCTTTATGACGAGAATTTATATGCGGCCGCAACAGAGCCTTGAAAGTCAACGGAAGATTATTATCGGACGTGCGCATCATAGTAATTAAATAATATGATGAAGAAGCCGCCTTAACAGAAGTGGCGGCTTCTTCATCACGCCGGCAACCTGCCACACGTTCTTTTACAGCATATACACATTTGTGAAAATCGCTAAAAAACTGAAGTCTTTTGAGGATCTAATACCGAGCAGCTTTTACATATCCGTATTATTTATATTGAAGAATAGAGATTAAAAATAAGCAGTTATTAAAAGCAAACTAAAGACAGGAAAAGGATAATGCCGTCGGACAGAATCGAACTGTCGACACAAGGATTTTCAGTCCTTTGCTCTACCGACTGAGCTACAACGGCAAAAATAATAAAGAATTTATATCCGATTTTTTTACATGTGTCAAGTATCCATGTACAGCTTTATTCTATATCGTAGATAATCTTTTCGGGCGGCTGTTCAAGCAATTCAGGTTCCTCTAAATATTTATGCAATTCATGGAAAGCGGATGCATAGTAAAATCCGTCGCAGATGCGCTCATCGGTTGTAACAGTAAGGTCGAGGTTCCGTATGTTAGTAACCGTGCCATCTCGCGTAATTTCTTGTGATCTCCGCATTGCACTAAAAGTAATAAATACGGGGGCATTACCGAAATTGTACAAATGGTGAAATATAGGACGGATACCTAATGATCCCATAGAAGAGAATACAACAGAACAGTGAAAAGGACTGAGCAGTCTCAATCTTTCCGGTAACAAGTTGTGGAAATCGAGCCAGTTCAGAAACGCGATCGCTGCACGTAATTGAAAATTCGGCATAAATCCAAGTTTACGTGCGATTTTATCAAAAGCACTCTCTTTTTCTTTCCGCGTATTTCGATATTCATCTATTTTATGGGTCATCTCGTTATATACATCAGTAACGGTTGCACTTCGGTCAAAGAAAAACTTCATCATTGTTTCTTCGGCTTCCAGCGTCATCTCTTTCTTGACAGCCATAACAACTTCTATATTATGGCGAGCATAAAGCCGTAATCCACTTAAAAATCGGTTAATTCCCGGCCGTTGAGATATAGTTCGTACATAGGCAGCGATCACTACATGCATAATACCGAAACCGGTAAGGCCTTCTGCCCTCTTTTTATGCACGAAATGTTCAATTGCCGCTACATTGATGCTGTCTTGAAATAAATTTTGTGATCCTATTCTTGATGGCATAATAAAGGGAGCCACTACCGTCATAGGCTCTACCGAACGGATACGTCTTCCTTCTTTTCTATCGCCGAATCGTCGTTTGGCTGGAATAGGCATAGCTACTTTTTTAAGTTCCAATTCAGTTTTTTTGTCTTTCATATTTTGCATTTCCTATTAAATGTTATATTTCTTATTAGAGGTACTTTATTATTCATAAATTATTATTTTTTGCTAGAGAACCGAATCGACAAGTGTCTTAAAAGAGCTATCCAATGTTTCATTGTATTGCTGAGGCTGTACCATAAAAAGGCCGTTTTTAACGATAATTGACGCGTGTTCTTCTCTGTTATAGGAAGAGTCATTTTTTCGGAATTGCTGTGCTTTTTCTAACAGTCCCTTCTGTTTATCAGTTGTGTACATTTGCCGCACTGCAAGTATTTTTGAAAGTAAATTTGTAAATTCGCAGAGGTCATCGGGAATTTCCTCCATAAGTGTGCGGCTAGGCATCGCATTAGTTATCCCGGATAATAAAGTAGTAAACTCGTCCCAATGCTTATTCAAAAAATTTATAATAATCTCTTTTTTCATTTTTTCCCTTGTTGGTTGGTTCTCCCTTTCTATATCGGCATAAAATGAGGGGCTTTCAATAACAAGAAAAAATCACCTATTAGGGAAATAGAGTTTTAGGTACTGTTCGACAAAAATATGCTTCCAAGAAAATTTCGTATGGAGTGCTGTGTATGCCTGTAAAATAATATTTTTAAAATATGGAATATCGATGAGTTTTGTTTTATCGCTTGTAAAAAAATGTTCCGCTTGTTTCAGTATGGCCTCCGTTAATATTTTAATATGTATGTCGGTATTTTGTTCTTCGCCGTCCGGGAGCTTGTATAAGAAGCCTGTTTTTCCGTCTATGATTTTCTGTAAGCCCCCTTGTGCGTTTGCAATCGGGATAGTGCCGTAAACTTGCGCGATAAGATCCTCCAAGCCGCATGGTTCAAATAAGCTTGGTAAAACAATGAAGTCTGCTGCGGCAGTGATGAGCCGAGCCGCCTTTCGGTTATATCCCTTGCAATAGACGAATTTCCCGGGCAGCGCGGCAGCGAGAGCGATTGCTTCGGCTTCAAGCTCGGGGTCTCCCTGTCCCATTACGATGAATCGCAGGCTAGGGGAGTGTTCCAGTATAAGGGGAATTGCTTTGAGTAATACGTCTACGCCTTTTTGCCGAACCAACCGGCCGTGATACATCAGGTAGAGTGTTTTATTTTTCTCCTGTCGGTCTATGCTGCCGTATTGCTGTATGCCATCATACAGTGGCGCTGTACAGGTCTGCGCCTGCAATTTATCCAATAAAAATGAACGGCAGGCATATTTTCCTTCAAATTGTTCTTTTTGTACGTCGAATGCAAAGGGAAGCCCTGAACATTCCGTGTTGCAAGGATTATAGGCTGTAAAGTCAATTCCGTTGGTGATACCGGTAATGTGAATATGTCTTTCGGCAAGGCTTTTTGAAAAAAGATAGGAATACGGCGAATGTTCCGGTGAAATCAGCTGTTTCGCATACCACGGAGAAACCGTCGTTAAATCGGCAAAGTCGGAACCGACAAGAAAGGGTTCGACGGTATAATCGATTTTGCCGTATTCCAATACTCTGCGGTGGAGGTCGGTTAAATGTGCCGCATATTCAAATGAATAAAAGGTTTGACGGTAGCCGTCCCCTGCGTTATGAATAGTGATAAGTGCGCGTGTATGCCTAAATAGCCGCCTACCCGTACAGCGGGCGAAGATAAACGCAGGCAGCAAAGCGGTGTGGGCATCATGGCAGTGCAATACCTGCGGAGCGATATGATGCCGTAACCCATAGCAATAGATTGCTTTTTGGAATAATACATTCATTTCATGGCTGTCTACGTAACCGTCTCCTTTTTTAAGATCGGGCCGGTGCAGCTTTTCCCTAAAATAATCGAGTTCTTCGGTGCAGTAGGTATAAATATCTTTTTTTTCCGTGAAAATGCCGGAGTCGATAAAGATGAAACGGATGTTTTTCCTGAAAAGTTCAAAATATCTCACTAAATGCGATGTGTCGCCGACACGGATGTTCACTTCTCCTGTACAGTTATCCAGAACCTCGCTATTGTTACCGTAATGGGGCAAAAATACCGTAACCGCAAAACCGGAATCGGCAGCTGCTTCTGCCAACGATTTTACAACGTTTTTTACGCCTCCGGCTTCTGCAAAACCGGCATATTCACGGCTTACAACCCATACGGATGCATTGTTTTCTTTGCTGCTCATAAAAGTAGAATATCCTTAAAGAAAAATAAAATAGGAACCCGCTAAAAACCGTAATTTTCAGGAATATCCGCTATGTTGTACGATTAAACAGATCCGGCCTGAGTTTTTCCGCCTCGCCCAAATAAACCGGTACGGCTTTCTTTTTTCCATAGTAATAAAAGAGAAAACGGATTATACCATGAGGACTGCCATCGATATTCGGTTCCGCACTGCAAAAAAGCACAGTCGCAGAAGCATAACCGGCGGAGCGCAATAAAGTTGCAGGATTTGCTGCCGTTATATCGGATGTAATCGAAAATTGTAGGGAAATGATGTCTTTTTCCTGCAATCTGTTGAGTTCCAAAAAGCGTGTGTATGCCGTGACGACGGCAGTTTTGATCTGCTCCTGTGTATTTTGGGCGCACACGGCTGCTCTTCCTGCGTACAGTTTTTTCCGAAAAATCATTGTATGTCCTTATGCCTGATTGATACCGTTAGAAAGTAGAAGAATAGCGGAAGCTACGATTGCGATTGCCAGCCCGAATATGCAGGCGATACCGCTGATAATGCAGCGACCGAGGTAGTAGGGTTTCCGTAAATAAATACTATAGTTAATCTCAAACAAAAAGGCAAAAACAGCAACTAAGAACAGTAAGATGCCGCCTGCTATCAGAAATCGTAGAATAATAATCTGACTTGAATCCAGAAAGTTTTGAACATTTCCCAAAATAAATAAAACAAATAAGGCAATCAGAACGGTAAAGAGGAAAAGTACGGTTCTATGCAAAAAACGAATAGTGACGTGTTTTCTAATTATCGGAGATGCCATTATTGATCGAGTATAACTTGTCCGATTGGAACATGCAAGGGTGCGCATTGCCTAGTCCGGATAAACATCAGCTCGGTGATGGGGTGCGCTTTATCGAGGCCTTTTTGTTCAAACTTGGTTTTGGGACGCCATGGCTGCGGAGGGGCGAAACCTTCGTATTTCGAACGGAGCCCTTCGGTGGCCGAAAGTTCGGCAAAGGCGTCCTCCGCATAGTCGTACCAATCGGTTACCATGTAAAGGTAGCCGTTTTCTTGCAGTTTTTGAGCCAGCAGGTCGGTTCTCGGGCGATGGAGCAGCCGTCGTTTGTGATGTTTTTTCTTTTGCCACGGGTCGGGAAAAAAGATATGGAACCCTGCAATTGAGGCGTCGGGAATCATATTTCCCAATACTTCGATAGCGTCGTGTTCGATAATGCGGATATTTTTAAGATCGCGCTGTTCAATTTCGTTTAACAGCTTCCCGACCCCTGCTTGAAAAACTTCAATTCCGATATAGTTGATTTTGGGATGCTGTGCTGCGATTTCAGCTGTTGCGACCCCCATGCCGAAGCCTATTTCGATGATAACCGGATGCTCATTCGCAAAAATCCCCGGAAAAGAAAGCTGCTGCGCTTTGTAGGGGATGCACCAGCGCGGCGCATATTCGGCATACGCTTTTTTTTGAGCCTCAGTAATCCGCCCCTTTCGCAGTACAAAGGTTCTGATGGGGCGTCCCTGCGGCGGCGTATCGGCTATGCCGGTTTTTTCACTATGGTCTGTCTGTTCTGTTATCATGGTATTCCTTCTTTGCTGTGAGAGCGGCTTAAAAAAAAACTGTTTTTTACAGCTTCTCGTGATTCACTTTTTCGATAAGCGAAAAATACAAGGGGCCTGCTCCTCCGCAGGTATCGGGTAAAAACCGGCTGCCAAACAGCGTTTTTTCGCCGAGTATGGGCGGTGTACTGTTTTTGCCGATTGTTTCGGGATTTGCCGCGCCAAATTCCATTGCTGCGGTACCGCTATGGATGGCGGCTTCGGTTCCGTATTTTTTTAACAGCTTTTGTACAACGCTGTCGTTTTCCTCATCGGCAAGCGCGCAGGTGGCGTATACTAAAAAGCCGCCCGGTTTAAGCAGCAGAAAAGCTGCCGAAAGGAGCGCCCATTGCCGCTGTGCCAGCATTTTAATCCGTGCAGGTGTCCAGCATGCAAGGTATTTCGCATCGGTAATCACATGGCGCTCCGAAGAACAAGGCGCATCCAGCAAAATGCGGTCGTAATAGGCTTGCCGATAGCGGGGGAGGGTAGCGGCGTCATAACCGGTAACTTCGATGCGGGCGCTTATGTCCGGCGGCAGGTGTTCATCAAGTACGGTTAGCAGCCGTGCTCGGCGTGCCCGCGACAACTCGTTTGCCTGTATCTGCGCTTCCTGCCCCATATCGGAGGCGAGTACCAGCGTTTTGCCGCCCGGAGCGGCGCACATATCCAAATAGTTGCCCTCATCAATCGGCGGAAGCGCCTGTGCCGCATAGATACTCGCTCGGTCAAGATAATACGGCTTTCCGCCGCATACCGAAAACGCCACCGGCTGCGTCTCTTGGAGGAGCGCTTTCCGAAGCGCCGTCCAACGGTTGCCGAAAAGAGCGTTGTAGTAAGCTTCAAACGCGGCTGCCCCGCTTACCTGCTTCGACCGCTTCACAGGTGCCGCTCCGCGCCTATCTGATGGCTTGTAGGTAATGCAGCCGGGGCAGTTGTGTCCGTACCTGCTTCATGGTGTCCTTTATTTGTGAACGCTGTATTGTTTGTGCATGCCTCTATGCAAGCTTTCCAGAGGGTATCGGGCTGCATCGGCGGCGCTTCAACAGTAATGTTTTGGTGCGTAACCGGATGGATAAACGAGAGCTTGTAGGAATGCAGCCGTATGCCGCCGCTCGGTTCACTGCGCCGCGCTCCGTATTTTAAATCTCCCTTGATGGGATGTCCGGCGGCTGCCATCTGTACCCTAATCTGATGCGTGCGCCCTGTTTCCGGACTGATACGGATAAAGTCGTACCGGTCGCCTTCTCCACATAAAGTCCAATATAAAACGGCTTTTTTAAGCGCCGGCTCCTTATGCTTTTTAGGTTTTGTGATATCGGCAGCAGTTGTATTTGCATGAGTTATATCGATAGGAGCCGCGCCGACAAAAGCTTTTTGTGTTTTGGTATGAAAGCCGAGCCAATGCTCCAGCCGCTGCGGCTCCGATACTGCTGCGGAGTGTACTGTAGACCGTTCGCATATTGCCCAATATTCTTTTTGCACAGATCCGGCTTCAAACGCGCGGGAAAACAGCGTTTGTACCTGTGCAGAAAAAGCTAGCAGTAGAAGACCGGATACGGGAGTATCAAGCCGGTTGACTGGAGTGACAAACGGTTTATGCGGAAAAAGCGGCGCGAAAAACGTTTGGGAATGCTCGCCGCTTGCTTTATACGCAACCGCACAGTAATCATCTTCAAAATAAATACGGGATGTTTCTTTGTACATAGTTCACAA
>ERZ773083.1005-NODE-1005-length-20559-cov-3.567401_pt1 | contig 20559 bp, 23 predicted proteins | sample MGYA00511465_ERZ773083 | MGnify/ENA primary metagenome ERZ773083 (study PRJEB29015, sample SAMEA2738001) | human oral metagenome | biome: human oral; feature: human-associated habitat; material: dental | place: China | collected 2060 ... | reverse complement strand
GCTACGTACCCGTCGGCGACGACCAGACGCAGCATTTGGAATTTACCCGCGACATCGCCGAGCGGATGAACCGTAAATTTGGCAAATTATTCATCGTCCCAGAACCAGTCGCCCAGCAGCATCAATTCTTCGGCAACGACCAGGGCCTCAGGATCAAAGACCTGGTGAACCCGACCAAAAAGATGAGCAAATCCGACGACAGCGGCAAAGGTGTTATTTTCCTTGGCGACGATCCGCAGGCAGCCCACAAAAAAATTATGAGTGCCACCACTGATTCGCTAGGTAAGGTGCAGTACGACAGGGAGCATCAGCCTGGGATTTCTAATCTGCTAGAGATTTTGACGCTCGTGCGCCAAGATGCCGGCCGTACAGTCAGCTTAGCACAAACAATCAGCGAATACACCGGCATGGAGCGCTACGGTGACTTTAAGCGAATTGTGGCTGATGAGGTGGCAGAATTCTTAGCGAATTTCCAGACACGCCTGGCTGCGGTTGACGAGCAAGCGATCGAGCATAAGCTGGAGTCCAGCGAGCACGACATGAATATTGTCGCCAATCAGACCTTGCGGCGTGTCCAAATAGCCGTGGGGCTCAGGAAATAGCCCAATGATCACCGATAGCTTTCTGAAAGAGCAGCGGAGAAGAGCTGATCAAACGACATACCAGGTGATCCGTACAGCTAGCCAGGAGGTTCCCGCGTGAAAATATCGCCACGTACAGTGTTGAAAATCGCCCGACTCTACGGCCTGGCAGACGATACCACGCCGCTCAAGGCACTACGGCACCTGACCGTCACCACCACCCCGTCCTATGTCAGTGCCAGCTTCACACTTGCTACGCAGCAGTACCAGCTCCTCTACGGCTCGATGAGTGATGAACTATCTCTTGATCAGCTATGGCCCGACCAGCCAGCCAATGCGACACTGCTGCCAAATCCGCACGACCCCCAGTCGATCGAGACGCCGTTTCAAGGGAAACAGGTGGTTATGCGGCGAATCGTGCCAACTCGTCAGCGCCTCGATATCTTTTTGTCGCGCCAATTTGATCGCTCAATCTCCCGCAGTCTCTGGCAGACTTACATCAAAACCGGTTGTGTCACAGTGAACGGCCGGGTCGTCACTCGCCCAAGCGCTGAGGTTGACCTGACGGACACCATCACAGTCAACTTCCCAGAAAAGCCAGATGAGACATATACGATCCCGATGATATACCAAGACGATGACATCCTGGTTGTCAATAAACCAAGCGGGCTACTGACACACGCCAAAGGTGGTCATACCAATGAGCAAACTCTTGCCGAAAGCATGCGCCACAAGACAACATTCGCCAGCGACTCAAACCGCCCCGGTATCGTCCACCGGCTTGACCGAGAAACCTCTGGGGTGATGGTGCTGGCACGTACGGCGGCCGCGGCAGCTGAGCTTCAGCGCCAGTTTGCCAACCGTACTGTTCGCAAGACCTACGTGGCGATTGTCGATGGCGTGCCACATCCGCCCGCAGCCTATATCGACATACCGATCGCTCGTTCGCTCACTCAGCCTCAGCTCTTTCGGGCTGATGCGAATGGCAAATCAGCGCAAACGGCGTATCAAGTCATCGCTACTAATGGAGCCTTGAGCCTGGTCAAGCTCCACCCCAAAACTGGCCGGACTCATCAACTGCGGGTTCATCTGGCACAGCTTGGCACACCGATTGTCGGTGACCGGTTCTATAATCACAAGAAGGGTCAGGGCGGCCGCCTGATGCTACACGCCTGGCAGCTGACCCTGCAGCTACCGAGCGGTGAAGCACAAACATTCCGCGCACCGCTCCCGCCGGAGTTTTTGGCCCAATTTCCTACAATACGCGAAAAAGAATTATGCGAGTAGCCACCCATAGACCACTAGTTGCTGTCCAAGATCGGCAGATCATCCGCCAATTGATGCGCCATCTCCCCCATGCACTCATTATCCAAGCCGAGGCTGGTTTGGATAGCGCCGCTGTCGCCCAGCAGCTTGCTAATGCGCACCCCAGTGAGATAACTGTGGTCGAGCCACGTGCAGACAAGACGATGATTACTACCGAGCAAATTCGCACTATGGTGGCTCAGCTGCGCACTCAGGCGCCGCAGCGGCGGGTAATTATCTTTCAGCCAGCCGAAACAATGACCGAGTCGGCCCAAAATTCACTCCTCAAAACACTGGAGGAGCCCGGTCGGCACACCCACTTCATCTTGGTCACTCACGACATTCAGCAGCTTCTGTCGACTATTCGCTCGCGCTGCCAGACTATTGTCTTACACCGCACCTCACGCGCCCAGGATGCTCACCTCCTCGCCGCGGCTAATTTGACCGAGCAGCAGCGCCGTCAAATTAGCTTTCTGGCGGCCGGGCGGCCACAATTGATCAACCAGCTTGTCGCTCAGCCAACTCTTCGCCAGCGGTATCAGGCGATCGCAGCCGACGCGAAGCAGCTCCTGGCGGAGCCACAGGCTTATCAAGCAGTATCCTTACTCGCACGCTATAGCAACGACCGCCAGCAGGCGCTCCAGCTTATTAATGTAATTTTGACAATGATTCACTTTCGCCTGCGCCAAGGTGATACGTCAGACCAGCTTCAGCGTCTCCTTGAACAGGTCGTGTACGCTGAGCAACTGCTACGCCACCACGGGAATATTCGGCTTGCCTTGCTGCAACTTGTGGTATACTGAAAAGAGTATGTTTGGACTGCTTTTGATCCTCTTCGCTATCGTGTGGGCGGTGCTGTATCGGCCATCAATCGAAGAAGCCAGTGAACTGCCAGCAAAGATCTCCGAAAAGCTGGATCAGCTGTGGCGTATTGCACAAGAATCCTTACGAGACAACAAATATCTTCGGGCAGAGAAAGCGCTTCTGACTATCCTGCGAGTTGATGAAAAAAATGCAACCGCCTATAACCGACTGGGTATTTTGTATGCCAAGCAGCGTGCCTACAAGGATGCGATCGAATGCTTCGAGATCGCCCAGAGCCTTGAGCCGAGTGCTTCGAGCTTGCATAATGTCGGCCTGATTTATTATGAAACCGAAGACTACGTCAAGGCTGCGCTCGCTTTTGAGCAGGCACTTGAGATGGAGGACAATCTGCCGGCGCGCTATATCGCCTACGCAAAAGTGCAAGAAAAGCTCGGCAACACCAAAAAGATGATTCACGCATTAGAAAAAGCAGTTAAGCTAGAATCGACACCGCAGACTCTCACCACCTTGGCCGAGGCCTACGACAAAGCCAAGCACCCCGAACTGGCGATTGAACTTCGCCGCAAAGCTGCCCGCATGCTCGTACCAGACAAACCTGCCGCCCCGGCGCAGCAACCGCCACGGCGTGCCGCTGCCACTGCAGCACCAAGGCCGCAGCGAAAAGTTGTCATGTAAGCTTGCTATTACCCTCAAAGCTTGCTACAATTACCGAGGTAGGGGCAGTGCCGATTTAGCTCAGTTGGTTAGAGCAGCTGTTTTGTAAACAGCAGGTCCTGGGTTCGAGTCCCTGAATCGGCTCCATCGTCACCATGCTGGAATCGTGTAGTGGCAATCACAGGAGACTGTAAATCTCCCGCCGTAAGGCTTCGTAGGTTCGAGTCCTACTTCCAGCACCAATTTATAGAACACGATCCAAATTTATCGCCTTTTTGGGCGATTTTTTGGTGGGAGGGGTATAGCAAGAAAACTTTCTATCTGCAGATACTGACGACCGACAAATCCTCTATTGTGAAATTGATATTTCATGGTATATAATGGAATTATGAGTGAACCTATACTTCCCACAGACCCTCATACCAACCAAACGTCCGCCCAGACGACGAACGAGCATATCGAAGAATATGTCGAAGAGTGGGCTGACGAATCAGAAGGGGATCAGGTCCTCTACGATCTGTCAGATACATCTATCGAGGTGCCAGACTACTGGCGGCAATTGCCGACTCTGCCGCCAAAACAGCGCGTCAAGCTTGCCCTCTCACACATCGCAGATAGCTTGGCAGAGGTGATGCCTCGCACTATCGCGCGGCTAGAAGAAGCCTGTGAAGATGTCCTCCCAGCTCGGATGTATGGCAAGCCTGTCTTGGTGTACCAAATCGTTACTGATCTAGAAGAGGACGACGATGACATGAAAGAATATAATTTCTACGAGGGTGGGCTGCCAATTGGCCACGCGCTGTCCGAGGCGGATAGCCAGCCGCCACTGTTAGTTCCCGCTGATCTAGTAGCATCTTGGTCGGCCGTGCCACACCAGCTCCGCCAATTCTATGAGCACGTTCATAATGGATTCACCACGATGAATGGGGTATACGGGCCGCTACCACTCCAGGAATGGGGGCGATATATTGACACCGACTGGCTGAGCGATGAAGAAAAAACGCTCCCCGAAGCAACCGCTTACTACACGACCGACGATGACGGTAATTCGACTGGTCTCATCTTGGATGGCAATCTCAAAGGCCAGGGTGTCTCCTTTGTGCATGATGACGATGAGCAATTTGCGCAAGTCGACTTCTGGCAAGAGCTTGACCAGTACATGGCGACGATGATCACCGGAGAAGAATAGTATGACAGAGCGACGTGCAGTTGTGAAAGAGTCTCCTGACGTCCATCAGTATCTAACGCTAATCAATGAGTGGCTCGGCGAGGCAGCAGAGATCGCTCGCCGCCACTATGGGAATATACCGCACTCGGTCAAGGAGTATGACGCAAATCAAGTCCTCACCGCAGCAGATATTGAAATCGGTACGCAACTGACAGAGCGGATCATGGCGCAGTTCCCCTCGCACAATATCATTGACGAAGAGCTCGGTGCTGTCGATCATAAGTCCCGCTTCACCTGGGTAGTAGACCCGATCGATGGCACTAGTAATTTTGCCGCCGTGACGCCACACTTTGGTAGCATGATCGGCTTGCTCTACGATGACCAACCGCTGGCCGGTGGGATTGTCTTACCACTGTTCCAGCAAACCTATCTCGCCGGGAAGAACCTTGGCTGCGCTATGAATGGTCAGCCCGTCTCGGTCACCAAGGAGGCGCGGCTGGCGAATGTCTTGGCAGCTTATGGCATTGATGGCCACGCCACAAATCCACATAAGACCACCGCAGAAGTAAGGCAACTGGCTCGCTTCATCGATGCCATACGAAACCTCCGCACCACCAACAGCGTATATGACCAAGCTATGGTCGCAAGTGGTCATTATGGCGTCACCGCCAACCAAACTAGCCGAATCTGGGATAACGTAGCTCAGCAGCTCATCATCGAGGAGGCTGGCGGCCTGTACACCGATATCGATGGCCAGCCAATTCAGTATACTCAGCCGCTCGCGCAGATCGATACAAACTTCAGCTGGCTCGCTGGTGCGGCGCCCCTGCACGAGCAAGCCCTACGGGCGCTTCATACTAACCCAGCTGGCACGGGCGAATAAGTCGCAAGCAGCCCGCTATATGGTAAAATATATCTACAATACGAGAACGACAACCAAAGGACATCAAAGAAAGCGAACAAGAATACTTCGACGATGAGTCGAACCTTGACGCCGCTCACGACCGAGGGGGGGACTCAGCGAACGCGACTTGCGCGAGCTAGGGTCGGAGGCGGTTGTACGAGCGGCATCTGACGAGCCTTCTATGGCGCCGCTCGAAAAACCCTCAAATAGCAACGACTCTAGCGAGAATAGCCAAGAAATAAACGCCAACGATTTACCTATTATGCTAAGCGACGAAGACGTGATTCGTTACCGGCGCATCATCTTGGCAGCTATTAAGGAAGATAGGCAGCGGATAGATGATTTAGGTCGGTATGTTGCCGCCGAAGATCGCAAAGATCAGTTTCAGGGTGCTCTTTACACAATGAACCCTGTAATATCGTCTGGTATTATGGTCCGGGAGGATAAGGATAAGGATTAAGAGCTTTCCTCTATGCAAATCTGAGAGGAAATGTTTTCATGTTACCCCCCCACCGTGGGGTTTGGAAGCATGGTGGAGCCACCTCTATGACGTGTCTCAAACAAGAGTAATACCTATCATTGCCTCGTATCGAATAGGGGCGTATAGTGTCATTGTGTCCTCTTTGCGATTCGATATCGGATAAGCACTAACTTGTTGCTGGACGCTTTGACCTCAGTGGCTATCACCCTGAAGTACTTTCGAAAGTTGAAAAGAACTACTATAAAATAGGCGATGGTCTCATTGCCACTGCGGCATTTTCCCTGTAGACAGTGGGGTGGTCAATATGCTTAGCCCTCTGTACCCAGCATTGCTTCCCTCTGGAGGGGGATTCTCAGCTCACAGCCTGCCGCTCAGCCTGGCTCAACACTCAGACGCTCTGTCGCTCTTGCAATATCACCAAATCCAATAAATAATGTCACTATGCGTATACACGAACTATTCGTCAATATTGAACGAGATGAGGATGGCTATCCACCGGCTGACCACGAGCATTTGGCTGCTCAGAAGGTCGGCCCGTCGCGGTATCGGATACTCGAAGCGCCGGCCTTTGTGCAGGCATTGGCTGTCGGTGATATCGTGGCGACCAACAAGGTGGGTGGGCGGCACTGGATTACCCACGTTGTGGAAGAATCGGACCGCTGGCTGGTGCAGCTGATCGCCTTTCGGAAGAAAATCGACGACGCCGAGGTAGTGAAGATCTTTCAGAAGCTCGGCTGCAATACCGTGCTGACTGACTTTGGCATTATCACGATCGATGGTGGCCCAGAGGTGCCGTTCGACCCAGTATTTGACGAGCTTCAGCGCGGCATCGAAGCTGGGTTGTGGGAATGCCAAACAAGTGTCTTGCCGAAGAATGAGCGGTAAGGAACGGTGAATGATGAGCATTTGAGCGAATGGAGCGAGCAGATAGCCCAAGTATCCCTGTCAAAGAAATAGTTCCGCGTCTTGGCGCGTGACGGGTCCTTCGTTTGCCGCATCTTCTCGCGAGGCAACGCGAGTAGTCAGGTGTCAGCGATCCTTGCCTAGGTTGGCAAAATTGCCGAGACGACTCTCAGGGTCGGTGAAATCGAACGACTTTGCGAGGTATGGCAGCCTTCGCTTGATCTCCTCAAACTCCTTTCGGTGGTTCTTGACCATCAATTCGTATGTCTTCCTTCTTTCCTCAATTGACCGCGGCATATCACCTCTGGAAAGCCCATCGATAATCTATAGACGGTGTAATCATCTTCTTCCTGAGTTTCTTCTTTAGGGGCGGCCGACTCCCAAGATTCTTTTAAGAAAGTCTTCAATCGACTGAAAAGCGCTGGCCGTCTCGAGCGGCCAGGGTCTTGTTCTACCCGCCCTCTGTCAGCCACCGCTGCCGTATCTCTGTCCACGCCAGAGTCTGTCGGCCAAGCAGCTTCTGCAACACTCTCTGCAGTAGAGCCGTACTCTTTTTCGGCTACAACACCTAGACGATAGCCACTTCCTGCCGTCCGCATTGAGACAGGGGAGGGGGTTTGCTCTAGTGCTTTACCTCGGGTTTTTCGTGTCCACAGCAAAGCCGCCGCACCAATACTCACGACCACGCCAGTCGCGACCTCAAGCGCCCGCTTTACTCCAAACTGCTCGGGGGGGTAAAATTAGGCAACTGCTCACTCATAGTGGTGATAGTATACCATAGGTACGAACCTTTGTCAGAGCACCCTAGGACTTCTTGCTATAATGATGCCTCATAGCTTCATGGTATGAGTGCGGGTATATTTTTATCATCAACTCGAACGATCGCGCCTGAGAATATCTTGGGGGAAATATTGAATCCGTGAGTCGACCTCGCTCTTCCCGCCCAACAAGATAAGGAGTAAACTATCACTATGGATTGGCGTCTCGACATCGTCACCGCAGTTGCGGTTCATCAGGCTTGCATGCGGGTCGATGTGGACAGGCTGTGGGAGTACAGCCTGTCCGAGCTGCGAGCCAGCGAGCAAGAGATCGCTGACGCTGAAAAGCGCCTAGGTTTCAGATTGCCAGAGCAGTACCGGTCTTTCCTCCACTACACCAACGGCTGGCAGTATTTTTACCAAGACGTCAACATCTTCGGTACAGGCGAACTGCTGGCAGGTGAGCTGCACGACGAGGCCGAAGAGCTCTTGGAGGTGGCCAAAGAGGTGCTGCCTCCTCTGGAGTATGATCTTGATTGTTTCTTCCCGATTGCTGCGTCTATGACGCAAATCGATCTGTTTGTCATCGGCAAGGTGGGAAGCCCGTGGGAAGGCCAGGTCATCTGGATTGCCGGTGATATTATCGATGAATCCCCTTCCTTCCTCGACAGCTTTCGAACTCTTGTCGCCTGCAATAAAGAGCAAGCGGAGGAATATGCTGAAGAGCATGGCATTGAGGGCGAGCCGCGGTTCGTGGTGCCAAAGTATGCGGATAAATTCAAGAGCCAGGAATAGAGCGAGGATTATAAGGAAAAATAGACAGCATACACCTCGCAGGGCAATTATGGCGGAAGGGGAGGGATTCGAACCCTCGGTACGAGGAAATCGCACGCCGGTTTTCAAGACCGGTACCTTCAACCACTCGGTCACCCTTCCGTGTTCGTCTCATTATATGTCACAACGCCTAGAATAACAAGGCGCCGCCAAAATTCTTATTTACGTGGTCGCTTGGTTGAGCGCTGAGTTGGCTTTGGCTTCGGTAGGCGTGGCGCGACAAAGGCTTCGAGCACTGCCCACGATACACCGTTAATCAAGAAAACGACCAGTATGCCACCCGCTATCGTCACGATACACCGGCTGAGCGACGGGTCAGCTAATGCTACGACTCCAGCCACAAACGTCAAGAGGATAGCTAGTACTATATAGGTGTGCTGCAGCTTGCGCCGTTGGTTCTTTTCAGCATTCAAATCGCTCAAAAATTGTGTCATTATATCTCGCATAATTGATACTGTAGCATGTTTGATTCAATATGTCAATATAGCTTTCCTCATCGCACCCCACAACCACGGATCACAGCTCCTCTCTTTTATGGTGTAACAACCTGCATGGAGCAAATCGACAGTCATGAGGGCAGTGACGATACTAGACCTAAAAATACTCGACCTATAAGGTTACCTTTGCAAGAGGGCGAGCAAAAACCTGTGAGGGTCTTTCGCTGGCGCAGGCGGAATCCCGACCCTGGCTGTCGCCAATAGCCCATTCCATGCTAATGTGGTATACTACCATTAGAATGTAGTATCCGTTATGGAGGGCCTATGTGCAGCGCTGAATTATGGAAATCGAAACAATACCCGACCTTTCGCCCAGATAGCCAGACGTTTGGCAGTTGGGTACTGAGCCCTGTCCGCGAGAAAGATCCATGTATAACGAAACCGACGCCGGGGATTGTGGCAATCCCCAACACTCACTACGGACTTGACTTTCGGGGTGTCGGCATCGAGACGCTTATTCTGCTGGTGCTGCTGGTGCCGGCATTCCTGCTGCGGGGTCGCAAAAAGCAGTTGCGCCACGCCAAACTCATCCGGCGCATCTTGTTCACCCTGGCAGTGCTGTTTATCCTGGCGGTGGCGGTAGTGACGGCTCGCCGGTTGGGCTGGCTGGCGTGGCTGGGCTATTGATAGTGAGAACCACGCCATCAGGCTGCGCTAGCCGGTGACGATGGCAGCAAGGAGGTTGGTGGCTAGGCCGTGCCCCTGCATTGTGGTATAATATTTCTAGATTGTCGCCTCAGAGACTTGGTAATTTGTGCGCGGCGAGTGGAGATAGTATATAGTCTGCCATAACTGGCGGGGAAGGGATTTTGGATGAGTCCAGAACAGAAAGCACAAGAGATCAATAGTCGGTACCGAGCAAATTTCCTCCGAGTGCTACGAGTCGCTGCCGACCAGACGGTCCAGGGCTGGGAAAAGCTCGCCGTGATCGTCAATATTGATACCGTGAGAAAGGCTGTCCATAGCTACTGCGTCGTCATCAAGGATGGCAAGCCTTACTCACAGTGGATCGGCACAGAGCATCTCAATGCAATCTATAATAATGGCATTGATTGGCTGAATACGCTGGCGTCAGCTGGGTTACCACAGTGGAAAGGAATGGCGGGGGCACTTGATACGCGGCGACATTTTATTTGGCAAGCCGACTACACCAATAGCCTCTATTTCAGTGACGAAGATAATTGGTATTATACTTCTGAAATGCTCAAGCTCCTCGATGACGACAAGCTACCAGAGCGAGAAAATCCAGAATTTGTTTGCGGCACGATGAGCAACCCAGAGGATACCTTGATGAAATACTCTCAGCAACTCTCTCGGATCATGAGCCGATCCGCGGTAGAGGTAAGCGGTGATGCCTGGGATAAGAGTGGCCTGGTGATCAATATTATACCGGACGAAGACGGCGGGGCGAGTCTCCGCAGCTATGGCATAATTGCCCAAAACAACAAGCCGGTCAGCTACTGGATGACCCAGGATACCAAGGATGAAATCCAGTCACTGATCGCTGCTTGGCAGATGGAGATGGCGGCAGCTGGCGATACACCATGGCGCGCCCTCTTCATGGGGGTCGATAGTCGTGGCCGCACGATGTTCCGTCTGCAACATAACGAATTAGGTATGTGGCAGCTGCATGACGACCAAGACCTCAACTGGGATGTCATCGTGCAGGGCTTTGACTTGATGAAATAGCGCGCCTCCCGATAATGCCGTTCTTGCCTTCCTTTAGGGTATTTGCTATAATTAGCCAGAAGGAAGGTCTGGATTTATACAGGCCATTATTTTATGAGAGACGCCACAACTATTCGCAACATTGCTATTATTGCCCACGTCGACCACGGTAAGACAACCATGGTCGATGGGCTGTTAAAGCAGTCGCAGACATTTCGCGACAACCAAGCTGAGATGAGCCAAGAGCTGATCATGGACTCGGGCGATCAGGAGCATGAACGAGGTATCACCATCACCGCCAAGCAGACATCGATCTACTACGATGATTATAAGATTAATATCATCGACACACCGGGGCATGCTGATTTTTCGGGTGAGGTAGAGCGGACGCTCAATATGGCAGATGGTGTATTGCTGATCGTTGATGCACAAGAAGGGCCAATGCCGCAGACCAAATTTGTCCTTGCCAAGGCGCTCGAGCTGGGGCTTAAACCAGTGGTTGTGATGAACAAAATTGATAAGCCGGCCCGGCGAATCGCTGAGGTTGAAGACGAGCTGAGTGATCTGTTTTTGGAGTTAGCGACTGATGATTCACAGCTACAATATCCCGTATATTATGCCATTGGCCGCGACGGGAAAGCCTGGCGAGACATGCCAAATGACCCAAACGAGCCAGCTGATTTGACACCAATTTTTGAGGCGATCATCCACGATATCCCAGCGCCGCACGTTGCCCAGGATGGCAGTTTTCAGATGTTAGTGACCAGCCTGCAGTATGACAACTTCCAAGGAAAGTACGCGATTGGCCGAATCACTCGTGGGACAGCGCGGCGAGGGCTTAGTGTGTGTGTCATGAAAGATGGCCAGGTAGCTGGCTCGGCTAGAATCGACGCAGTATTTGGCTATCGTGGGCTTGGCCGCGAAGAACTTGCCGAGGCATCTGCCGGCGATATCGTGGCGCTGGTTGGCGTGGCTGAGGCACATATCGGCGACACTATCGCTGATAAGGATCACCCAGAGGCCCTCCCAACCATCGCGATTGAAGCACCTACTTTGCGCATGTATCTTGGTCCGAATACCAGCCCGATGAAAGGTCGTGAAGGCGAGTTTACCACCTCGCGGCAGATCGGCGACCGGCTACGGCGCGAGCTCGAAACCAATGTGGCGCTGCGAGTCGAAGAGCACGGAATCGGCTTCACGGTATCAGGCCGAGGCGAGCTGCACCTAAGTGTGCTGATCGAGACGATGCGGCGAGAAGGGTTTGAATTTGAAGTTGGCCGGCCACAGGTGGTGACGATAGTTGAAGATGGTGTCAAGAAAGAGCCGATCGAAGAAGTCTTTATTGAAGTTGAGCCCGAATTCATCGGTGCTGTCAGCCAAGAATTGGGCGCGCGCCGAGCCGAGATCCGCCTACAAGAAACCACCGTCAGTGGCACGATGCGTTTGATCTATATACTACCGACGCGGGCGCTGATCGGCCTGCGCAGCACGCTGCTGACCGCCACCAAGGGAACAGTCATTATGAATTCGTTGCCTTATGGGTATCAGCCGCTAACTGGCACACTACCCCGGATCCGCAATGGAGTGTTGATCGCCTTTGAGGCGGGCACGACCACCCCATACGCGTTGCAGACAGCCGAGGCGCGCGGCGAATTGCTGGTCGGGCCTGGGACTGAAGTGTATGCTGGGATGATCGTCGGTATGTATAATCGGCAAGAAGATATCGAGATCAATGTCTGCAAAGCCAAACACCTGACCAATATGCGCTCCAAGTCATCTGACGGCACAGTCCAGCTGACACCGTCCACGCGTTTCAGCCTGGAGCAGTGTATCGACTTTATCGAGGATGATGAGCTGCTTGAAGTGACACCGAAACACCTGCGCCTGCGCAAGCGCTATCTCGATGCTAATCAGCGCAAGCGCGCCGCCAAAACCTAGCCCAGAGTCAGCCTAGCCTATCAGATTAGTGATGAACATGAGAAAAGTGACAAATTCATCGAGGAGGATATGAAAGCTTTCACAACACCACCCTCTCTCAAAATAGTCGTAGACAGGTGCCCGCTGTACAACTCGCTCTCGTTGCTCTCGCCGTGTCATAAAAATCGCCCCTATGGTGGGGCGGGAAGTGCTGCTAGGCGATCGATCGGCACGCGGGTATGAAATCTAAGTGGAGCCACGATCGGGGCTTGAACCCGAGACCTCATCCTTACCATGGATGCGCTCTACCAACTGAGCTATCGCGGCATGATTCGCTATGAATTATAGCAGAGTAGCCGGCTTTCGTAAACCGGGCGGGCCATAGAAATTATCGCTAGACTCTCTACCTCAGCGTACCCAGCAAGTAGAGAAGGAGAGCAGGGAGGCGCCCGCGCTATTTTACCAAAGTTAGCATATACGGTATAATTAAAGTTATGACACGATCATCCATCTCTCCCACAGCCATCTCTGAGGCATTGTTGTATCGGCAGGCCTGCAAGGCCTTTGATCCAGACAAAAAAATTGCCGACAAAGACATCCAACTTATCCTCGAAGCTATTCGCCTCAGCCCGAGCTCGTATGGTATCGAGCCCTTCAACGTAATTGTCGCCCAGGACACGCAGCTACGCCATGACCTCAAGAAACATGCCGCCATGAATGGGCCACGATTCACCGCGAGCCACTTTCTGATTTTTACCGCCAAAACAAGCCGCGCAATGGACGATTATGTCACCTATATGCTACGCGATTCCAAACAGATGAATACAGTCAAAGCCACCGCTTACAAGGCATTTTGGAAACATTGGGCGAAGAAAGATTTCCACTTGTTTGACACGCCCGAGGCACTTCATCAGTGGGCGGCACGACAGGCCTACATCGCCCTGGGTATCGCTATGATGGTCGCTGCTGAGCGGCAGATCGACTCCTGCCCAATCGAGGGGTTCGCGCTAGATGAGACAGCCGAGACACTCACCCGATACCAACTGATTGACCCCCGCACCGATAGGCCGGTGGTCATGCTTGCACTGGGCTACCGCGCCGCTCACACCAAGAACCCAGCCCAGAAGCAGCGTCGGCCGCTCGACGAAGTTGTTCGCTGGTACTAGTATTTTTTTGCTGCCCATGCTATAATCAGCAAAGACGTGTTATAAACCCTAACAAGCAAAGAGATGGCATAAGGAGATGGCAAAGAAGAATACAAAGCGAAAGTTGATCGGCTTGGTGAGCGACAAAAGCAACCACCGGACATACTACACGACCGTCAATACCCAAAACCGCACCACCAAGGGGCAGGGTAAGTTGACGCTACGCAAATACGACCCAATTGCGCGCGAGCATGCGACCTACACCGAAACCAAAAAGAACCTCGGCCGCAACGAGGTCAAGGCTCGCAAGAGTTAGTCGCGATACATCAATGTACCAGCACACTCCCCGGGTATCCGGGGAGTGTTATCGTTTCCTGCTACCCTAGCGCGTCCAGGGAAGGCGATAGGTCATTTGCCAGGCCGCATCAACCGCCAGCGTATGTCGCGCAGCATATTCATGTACGACAAGAAGGCATGCGGCGGCGAAGTATCATCGTCGCTCCTCACCGTATCGAGAGCCCCACGTGGCGAGGTAGCTGACATAGCGGCAATGTAGTCAGCCGCCTGCAGTTGACGCCACGCCTCAAGCAGGGTGCTATCCCCAGATTGAGCAACCAAGGGTGCTAGTTGGCGTAGATACCGCAGAGCCTCTCGCTGAAGCTCATTCACCCCTTGCATCGCTCCTGCCTCTTCCGACTGACTGGTAGATGCATCAGCTGCTGGCGAGGAGGCGAGCTGACCAACTGGCGCCTGTGCGGCCAGTGCCTGACTAACTGTATAGAACGTTGTATCGCTGCGGCGAGCCCAGCGCTGAACAAACTGTGAAAAGAATTCAAAAATACCATCAGCCGCGCGGTGACGCCCACCAAAGGTATCGTAATTCATGCACAAATTGACCAGCGGGCCATCGGCCGCGGTGTCATACACCCACCTCTCAAATGTTGCAGCAGTCAACGGCCACTCTGACCATTGCCGGTCGCTGAACCGCTGCGCAATATCATTGCTTAAACGGTGATTGCTCAGCAGCAGCCGAGTATACGAGGTTGCAGGTGGCTGGTAGACATAGCCCGGACTGCGCCATTCCAATAATGCATCATCTGCCTCAGCGAGCACACCGATGAAGCCAGCCGACTCGGCCCACTGGCCAAGCTGGTCACTATAAGCGAGCCCTGTGTGCGCTACCACATGCATCTTCACGCGAAATAGCTGCTCGATCGTGTGCTGGTGCCGCCGAATCTGTGCAGCAAACTCTGGCTGATTATAAAAAAAGCTCGCACCGTAATAATAGGGTGAGGCGACAAGCTCGACACGGCCAGTTGCCACTAATTGCTGCAGCATAGCGATCAGCGGCGGACAGAACTGCTGGGCCTGCTCCAAGAATGGCCCACTCAGGTGCAGCGACAGAGCACACTCGGCCTGGCGCTGACACAGCTGCAAGAGCAGCTCCGTCATCGGCAAATAGGAGCACGTAGCCTGCTGATAAAAAAGTTGCTGACTCCGTGCGGCATCGATATAGTCATGGCGAACCGCCATATCAACCACACGATACGGCCGCAAACACCACGGCTGATGGAGATTGAAATATAATGTGACCGCTCGCTTCATGAAGCCTCCTTTTCACCACGGCAACAAGCCTGATACACTCGCATACAGCGAGCAGCTGCATCATACCAGGATAAGCGCCGAGACTCCCGCTTCACCTGTTGCTGCAGGGAATCTCGCAGGTCGGTAGAGCGGGCAATCCGTACTATATCACTCGCTAATGTTTGCACATCCCAATAATCAAACGTCATGATATTGTGCAGTATTTCGCCAACACCAGACTGTTTGCTGATCAGCAGAGCAGTGTCATAGTGAGCGGCCTCCAGTGCGGTCAACCCGAATGGCTCACTGACAGAGCTCATCACAAAGATATCCAGTACGCGGTAGGCGTCACGCCACTGCACGCCGCGGACAAACCCGGCAAATAACACCCGCTGACTGATACCCAGCTGGGCAGATAATTGGATAAGCTCATCGCGCTGTTCACCATCACCAAACAGTACAAAGATCAGTCGATCGTGCTGCTTCAGCGCCAAGGCGGCTGCCTCCAAAAAATAACGCAGGCCTTTTTGAGCGGTCAGCCGAGTCAGCGTACCGACAATAGTGTAGCCGTTCTGCCTGAGGTCATCGAGGTAGCGATACGTCTGATTTCGGCGATCGGCTGATGGCAAGCTCAGATTATTCATCGCATTATAAATCACCACAACCTTCTCTGGCGGGATGTGATATTTCTCAACAATGATATCCTTGGTGGCGTGGCTGACGGCAATAATTTGGTCTGCCATGAGCAGCCCTTGCTGCTCAATCTCATGCACTAGTTGACTGCCTCGGTATTCACCAGAGCGATCAAATTCGGTCGCATGCACATGAATAATCAGCGGTACACCTGTGAGCTGTTTGGCCACAATACCCGCTTCGATCGTCAGCCAATCATGCGCGTGGATCACATCTGGCCGATGCTGGGCGACGAATTGCCGCACAAAAGCACTATACTGATGCTGCAGCTGTCGTATATGGCGCAGACTGTCGCAGTCACCAGCGACTGACTGGCCGTGATCATAGGCGCCGACATACTGCCGCCCCGGCGGCGCTGAGACAGCCGCATACACATTCATATGCGATATCTGCTGCTCAGTCGCATACGGTACGATGAAGTCAATCGTCGCTCCCTGAGCTGCCAGCGCCTTAGACATATGGTAGCAAGCCACTCCGAGTCCACCGCTATTATGCGGCGGTAGTTCCCACCCTAACATTAAAATCCTCATCTCTTTTCCAGTATACGGCTCTGGTTATGCTTTTTCAAGAGATAATAGGCCGCATTTTGGTGCGTGCAGACTATTTTTTGGATCAATGAAGACATATTTTGTTCAGCAAAAAACTAATTTTACTGGCAGCCCTTTGTTGTGACCTCTATTCATGCTAGAATGGAGGCATAGGAGTGTAGCTCAGGCGGCTAGAGCATCGGTCTCCAAAACCGAGTGTCGGGGGTTCGAGTCCCTCCACTCCTGCCATGTGTAGTAGTCAACAATAAGGGGTATAAGCCATGACACCATTACAGCTTTCGTCTCCGCATATTATCGCGATGGTCGGTATTCCTGGTGCTGGCAAGTCACAGTTCGCCCGTGAGTTCGCTAAAATGTTTGGTGCGCCGGTCTTTGATGTCGACCTCTTACGGCAATTATCCTCTCAGGAATCGCTGCTTAGTCCGATCGCGAGTCAGATTTTACAAGAAATGATGAAAACAAAGCAGACGCTGATTTACGAAGGCCTGACCGAGCGGCGATCTTGGCGAGCCGAGCTGAGCCGGCTGGCCCGGATGAGTGGCTACCGAGTGCTCTTTGTATGGGTGCAGACTGATGTCCCAACTGCCCGCAGCCGCTGGCTCAAGCAGCACCGTGACAGTGGTGCAGAGCAGGCAGAAAATTTATTTGAGCAAAAACTCAAGCAGTTCTCACCACCGCATGCTGTCGAGCCATCTGTGGTCATCAGCGGCCGCCACACCTACACGACCCAAGCCCGCACACTACTCCGCCGCCTAAGTGGGGCACACGCTACGTCGCGTGCGGCCGCCACACCGCCACACCGTCTACCGCTACGCCAGCCGACCGACCGACTGAATAGTCGCCCACGGCCGGAGTAGCCAGGATGCCGCGACTTACCGACCGGGAGTTTGGCGATATCGTCGTCAGAAAGCACGCCGCCACCCGCCGGATCACCGCTCGCATCGGGCCAAATGGACAACTGCGGATCACTATACCGACCAGCAGTCCGCTCGCAGCAGTACGATTATTCCTCAAGACCTCACGGCGCCAGCTACGCCAACTGCTCAGCGACCACCAGCATTCACACGCCTACACCAAAGACCAGCCAATCGGTAAAAGCCATCATCTACTGATTCGGCCAGGAAACACTCCAGTGCGTGTCAGCTTGTCGAAGCAGCAGATTATTGCCCACGTGCCAGACGCGGCAGCCATTACCACCCCACCGGTGCAGCAGCTAATTCGCAGTAAAGTACTCGCCGCACTGCGCCGGGAGGCGAAGCATTACCTGCCGCGCCGCGTCCGCTATCTCGCGCAGCAGCATGGGTTTCAATACCAGACAGTAGCGGTCAACCACGCGTCAAGTCGGTGGGGGAGCTGCTCCTCGCGCGGCACGATTAGCCTCAATATCGCGCTGATGACCCTACCATTTGAGCTGATCGATTACGTCGTCGTCCACGAGCTGGCTCATACCCGCCACATGGACCACTCTCGTCAGTTCTGGCAGGTCGTTGGCCGTATCGACCCCCAGTATCGGGCGCACCGTGACGCATTAGCCGAGCACACCCCTTATATATAACGCTTATGCTATACTACAACTATGATACGAAGAGGCAGGCGATCGCGGCAGGATAACTCGGTCAGCAGGGCAGAGCACGACCGGATCATCACACTGGTCAACAGCCTGACCGATGCCGTCCTCAGCACCGATAAAGACGGTACCGTGACCATCTATAACGCCGCAGCGATGAGCCTGCTTGATGTCAATGCCGGTATCCACGGCAGACATATCAATGATCTCTTACAACTGACCACACTACAGCACCAGCCACTCGATGTGTTTCGTCAATTGAGTCGATCACCCGCTATTCGCGTCCGCGATGATATTTTGATGCTGCTCAAGCACGGCGACAAGATACGGCTGGAAGCGACATTTGCCCCAATCCTTGGTGGCCACTCTGCAGTGGCCGATGGGTATGTGCTGATTCTTCGTGATATCACAAAGGCCAAGAGTCTCGAGCAAGAGCGTGATGAGTTTATCAGCGTGGTAAGCCATGAACTGCGGACTCCGGTCGCGGTGGCCGAGGGAGCACTGGACAACGCCCGGCTGCTTGCCCAACGCGGCTACACCCGCAAGGTGTACGAGGCACTCCAAGAAGCGCACCGCCAAGTAGTTTTTTTGGCGCGGATGATCAATGATCTTGGCACTCTATCGCGCACTGAGCGAGGGCTGGCAGACGCGCCAGAAGTCATCGACCTGATACCGTTAGTCAAGCAGCTTCACGAGACCTACGCACCCCAAGCAGCCGCCAAACCACTGGCTTTTAATCTAGATATCGATCCACAGGCTGGGTCTGTCTACGTGTCACGGCTGTACCTAGAAGAGCTTCTGCAGAACTTTATCACCAATGCGATAAAATACACTCCCCGGGGTACGATCACCCTGATCGTTCGTCGCCAGCAGACACACGTGACCATCAGTGTCAAGGACACCGGTATCGGTATCGGCAAAAGCGACCTCAATAAGATATTCGACCGGTTTTACCGAGCCGAAGACTACCGCACCCGCCAAACCAGTGGGACCGGCCTCGGTTTGTATATTGCCCGCAAGCTCGCGCAGAAACTGGAGACAACTATTCACGTCACCAGTCGGCTCAACCATGGCTCGATCTTCTCCTTCACTCTCCCGATCTATCACTAGACTGCTTGCATGTTGACCTACCACACGCTATACTAGTACTTGACAGTCTGCTTAAGCAGACTTTTTAATTTGGGAGACACTATGGCACAAAAAGGCACCACGGGCGAGAATACAACCGTCCACCGCATCAAGGCGCAGGACGGCAGCACAAAAAAGACGACCTCTCGCACACCCGCAAAGACAAAGACCAGTACAAAAAAACCAACCGGCACACGACCCCGCAAGGTCGGCTATTTCCGTGGAGCCTGGCGCGAATTGAAACTTGTCCGGTGGCCGACCCGCTCAGCTACCTGGAGCATGACGCTTGCAGTGCTCCTGTTTACGTTGCTATTTGCAGTCCTCGTATTCATGCTTGACGCTGGATTTAATTGGCTATTTGAGCAAATTCTAAAGAAATAAATGAAAAGGGGAGATAGAACGCATGAGTAGTTCACGACGATACGATGAAAGCCGCCAGTGGTACGCCATCCACACCTACAGCGGCTACGAAGAAAAAGTAGCTGAATCAATTCGCCAGCGCATCAATGGTGTCGACATGGCAGACAAAATTTTTGACGTGATGGTGCCAAAAGAAAAGCAAATTCAGATCAAAAACGGCAAGCGCAAGATTGTTGAGGCAAAGATTTTTCAGGGCTATGTCTTAGTCGAGATGAAACTGACCGATGAAACATGGTACATCGTCCGCAACACCCCAGGCGTCACCGGTTTTGTCGGCGCTGACACCACACCGACGCCAGTCTCCGATAAGGAGATTGCCAAGATCAAGAAGCGAATGGGTGTCGAAGAGCCAAAGCATCAAATCGATTTCTCCGAGGGCGAGGTTGTGTCAATTGTCGATGGGCCATTCAAAGGGTTTGATGGCTCAATTTCAGAGATTGATGCCGTCAAAGGCAAGATCAAGGTGATGGTCAGTATGTTTGGCCGCGATACGCCAGTTGAGCTCGATGCGCTACAGGTGAAGAAGATCTAGCTCGCCAGGGCTGCTGCTGGCCTACCAGACATCGTACGCATTCACTACCTCGCTACTTTTGGCGAGGTAGTGCTGTGTCGTGAACAGGAGCAATGTCATCCCAACCAATACCATTTGGCTGATTGCCAGTGCCAAGTTAGTCGTATCGTACATGACGACAATCGCAATCGGTACCGCGCCGATACCACAGGCTATCAACTTGGCCAATAGCAGCGTGCCTAGAGTGACCGTCTGATTACACCAATGGATCGCTCGCTTGATACCTTGCGAACTAATATAGCCAAGCCAGTAGGGAAGCGTAATCGCAATGAAGATAGTGACGATCGCCATAAAGGCGGTGATACCAGTGACTACCAGGCCAGCTATCGGTGAACTATCAGTCGCCTGAGTCGGGGGTGCTCGACGGCGTGCGCCTGGCCGGAAGAGGCTCGCTCGCATCGCGTCTGT
>ERZ773083.1004-NODE-1004-length-20561-cov-3.871696_pt1 | contig 20561 bp, 15 predicted proteins | sample MGYA00511465_ERZ773083 | MGnify/ENA primary metagenome ERZ773083 (study PRJEB29015, sample SAMEA2738001) | human oral metagenome | biome: human oral; feature: human-associated habitat; material: dental | place: China | collected 2060 ... | reverse complement strand
CGCCTAGTACAAGAGCCGATTTTCCCATTTTCGTTCCCTGAATTTCTTTAAATTTATATTCCCTAAAAGATGCGGATGATTTTACCCGCTTTCATCTTAAATTTACGCGTTTGACCGCGTAGTCAAATCGCGCAGCTTGCAGGCTAAACTCGAAGCTGTTTCGATCCACCGCGCCCACGCACGCGTCGCTATCGTAAAGCGCGAGCAGGAATTCCGCCATCTCCTCGCTCGAGTGATAGCGCTTAAAAGCCGCGTCGTAGTCGTAGCCCGCGTCATCCGTCGCCACAGAGCCAAAAATTATGTCCTGCAGGGTAAAATTTCGCGGCGGAATGAACGAGCTAAATTAAAATCAAATCTGCGCGTGGAGCAGAAAGCGGCCGAACTAAGCTTGCGGCGCCACTAGCGTTATGATCTGCTTAACTACCTCGCTCGCCGCTTTTAAAGAGCCTACGGGCAGATACTCGTAGATCGAGTGGAAATTATGCCCGCCGGTGAAGAGGTTCGGGCACGGCAGCCCCTTTGCGGAGATGACGGCGCCGTCGTAGCCGCCTCGCATAGGCTTGATCTTGGGCTCGATATTTAGGCTTTTAAAAGCCTGCTTCGCAAAGCGAATTGCTGGCGCGTCGTCGTTTTTCAAAAAGTTATAGACGTTTTTGTAGCGGTCGTTTAGCGAAATTTCGATCCGATCGCCCCAGATCGCGCGAAGCCCGTCCGCAGTTTTTTGCAAAAATTCCATACGCTGCTCGTATCTTTTCTCGTCAAATTCCCTCACGTCGATCTTTAGGACGGTTTTTGCGCTGTTGCCGCTAAGCTCCTTGACCCAAAAATAGCCCTCCTTGCCCTCTGTGTATTCGGGCGCCTCGCCCGCGGGCAGCAGCGAGATAAACTTATGCGCCAAAAGCAAGGAATTTACGAGCTTGCCCTTGGCGTTCATCGGATGAGCGGACTGGCCCTTGAAGGTAACGACGCAATCGCCCGCGTTCCAATTCTCGTAGATAAACTCGCCGACGCCGCAGCAATCAAGGCAGTAGCCAAAATCCGCGCCTACCTCGCTTATGTCCAGCGCCTTTGCCCCTAGCAAGCCCTGCTCCTCGTCCGGCACGAAACAGGCGATTATCTCGCCGTGTTTGATCTGCGGATTTTGGACGAAAAATTCCAGCGCATTCACGATCGCAGCAATCGCCGCCTTATCGTCGGCGCCTAGTAAGCTGGTACCGTCCGTTACGATGATCTCGTCTCCTTTGTAATCTCGCAGCTCCTCATTTTCGCTCTCTTTAAGATAGATCTCTAGCTCTTTATTCAGGCAGATATCGCCGCCTTCGTATCTTACGATCTGAGCTTTGGTATCATTCGTCTGCTCGGCGCTGGTATCAAGATGGGCAAAAAACGCCACACGCGGAGCGGACGCGTCTAAATTTGAGGGAATTTTAGCGATTAAAATCGACTTCTCGTTAAGGCTGATATTTTTTATGCCTAGAGCTTCTAGCTCGCCTTTTATGAGCCTTGCAAGCTCGAGCTCCTTGGGGTTTGAGGGCATTATGCCCGCAGCGCCCGCGGCTCTATTTGTGGTGGTGTTGATCTTGGTATAATTTAAAAACCTCTGCACGATATCCATATTAAGCTCCTTTTACAAAATGAAAAATGCGATGACGCAGACGGATAGAAACATACCTAGGGCCGTTCTTTTAGCGATCTGAATAGGGCTTACCATCGCAAGTCCCGCACAAACGATGCAAGCGCCTGCGATCGGCGATGCGCTCCTGCCTAGCGCGCCGCTTATCGCAACCGCCATACCGAGCCTATCTTGTTCAAAGCCTAACGCATCGGCGTGCACGGTCACGGCGGTGTTAAACGCCATCGCCGCCGCATCTCCCGAGCCCGTTACGACGCCCATAAAAAACGGAACGAAGGTGCCGCCGAATTTTACGTAGCCCTGCTCGCCCTTTAGCCACTCGATTACGAAATCGATCGCCCCGCACGCGCTAAGACCCGCGACGAAGACACCCGCTGCGATGATGATACCCATGATATCGGCATACGCGCTACCCATGCCCTTGAAAAATTCTTTCGTGATCTTTTGAGGGTTGCTCAGAGTAATGACGATGGTGACGATAGCGCCCAGTAGCATCGCCTCGGCAACGCCCATCTTGGTCCATTTAAGAAAGGAGATCGTGTTGAGCTTGGACGTACCGCCGATGATTAAGATCACCAAAGGCACTAGCGGCATAAGCGCGTGTAAGACGTTTATTTTTTGAGGCTGCGCATCTAAATTTGAACCGGCGGCGGATGAGGCGGAGCTTGCCGCGGCGGAGCTTGCGCCATCTGCACCTGCGGAATTTTCTCTTTGCGCTAAGAAATTTACCCCCTTGGTGTAGTCTTTGCAAACTATCGCCGTTATGCTAATTACGATCAAAACTACGATCAAAGCGGTAATCGCGCTGGAAAACTGCACCCCGATGACGTCTTGAACCGTGTAGGATGGATTGTGCGCTTTTACCATATCGGCTACGAATACGTTGTGCGCCGAGCCGGGGCTCAAAACGCCGCCGAAAGTGCCCGCAAATACCGCAGCTCCCGCCATCTCAGGCTTAACGCCTGCAGCCATCATCACGGGGATCAGCGTAGCGCCGACCGCAGCCGAGCAGCCCGCAGCGGAGGGGATAGCGATATTGATAAAATATGTAAGCGCCACGACGAGCGGGATCAATAAAAATCCGATATTGCCGAGGGGCCTGGTGAGTAAATTTACGAGCGCGCGGTCGCAGCCGGTAAATTTCATCACGAAGGCAAAACCCATACTGGCGCATATCGCCTTAATGAGCCCTGCTTTAGTCATATACGAGGTAAAGGCGCCCAGCCCGTCCAGGGGCTTTAGACAAAGCGCGCACAGCACCAGACCCACGCCGATAAGCACGGTTTTAGTATCCTTTTTCATGATTAGCAAAGCGACGACTGCGACGATACCCGCAAGCGCCAAAAGTAACCTAAACGTCTGCACGATAACTCCTTTTAAATTTTAAATTTACTTCCCACGGCGATGCGCGAGATCTCTTTTTTATACTCGAATTTCAGCACGTCCGCATACCCCATCACCTCACACTCGTTTCCGTTTATCAAAAACGCGCTGCCCTCGGGCATAGCATAGACGCTGTCGTTTTGATTGACGATCAAAAACTCCTCCAGCCGCTCCTCCCTGCTCTCGCCGTTGTGGTTTGAAATTTTACCGCTTATGAAATGCGGATTGATCTGATACGGAAAGATCCCCAAAGCCACAGGCGAGGGCGGAAAGACGATCGGCATATCGTTAGTAGTCATCATAGTCTTACCCGCGACGTTTGCGCCCGCAGACCAGCCGAAATACGGCGTACCGTTATCTACAGCGTCTTTGATCGCACTCAAAAGATCAAATTTATAAAGCTCATTTAGCAGCACGAAGGTATTGCCGCCGCCGATGCAGATCGATTTGGCATTTTTAACGGCGGCTTTCATATCGGCGAATCGGTGGATCGATCTGATATTGTTGCTCCCCAAACAGTCCGCGACCTTCTGCTCGTATTGTTCGTTTGTACGCCTAACGCCCGCAAACGGAATGAATAAAATTTCATCCTTCCAAAGATCTCCTAAAAATTCCTTGATCCACCCCTTGCAGTGGTTCAGATAGCCGCTGTCTTTGTAACTAGAAGCGCTTAGAAGTAGTGCTCTTTTCATCTCATCTCCTTTAAGCTTTGCCGTTTAGCTTATACGCGCAGCGCAGATACACGTCCACCCCCGCAAGCAGCGAGTCCTCGTCGAAGTCGAATTTGGCGTTGTGATGTCCCGCCGCAAGCGTCGTGCCGATCATCAAGTATCCGCTTTTGCCGCCCGCATCTTGCACCGAGCGCATAAAATGCGCGAAGTCCTCGCATGCACCGAAGTTTAGCTCCCTTACGATTTTATCATCGTCGATAAACGGCGATGCCTTCGCCGCATCTTCGTAAAGCTGCGTGGTAGCCTCGTCGCTATCGCCGCCTGCGGTACCGCCCGTAACCTGCACGTCGTAGCTGACGCCGTAAATTTTAGAAACGCCCTCCACTATGTCCATGCATTTGGCCTTCATAAACTCATTCAGTTCCGTGCTCTCGCCGCGCGTCTCGCACGCGAGATAGCCGTTAGGCGCGATGACGTTGCGCCCTTCGCCCGCGCGCAGCACGCCTACGTTGATACGCGTGACGCCGTCTGCGTGCCTAGTGATGCCATGCATATCAAGCGCCATTTCAGCTGCGGCAAGCAGGGCGTTGGCTCCATTTTGCGGCGCGCCCGCGGCATGAGCGGACTTGCCTTTTAAGCTTATGTCAAATTTAGTAGTCGCAAGTAGTTTTTTGGTACCGCAGATGATACCTCTCATGGTGTTTGCCTGAAAGCCGATATGACCGCCAAGCAGATAATCCACGCCCTTGGTGACGCCCGCAGCTTCCATACCTACGGCGCCCCTGGTGCCCTCCTCGGCGGTTTGAAAGATAAATCTAAATTTGCCGTTGAAATCATCTAAGTTTTGCGCGATCAGCTTTGCCAAAGCAAGTCCCATCGTGATATGCCCGTCGTGCCCGCACGCGTGCGTGATGCCGCTAATGTCGGAGCGAAAGCCCTCCTTAAAAGGGCGGTGATCCGCGTCCGTGCTCTCGGTCACGTCCACGCCGTCTATATCAAATCTAAAAGCGACCGTCTTGCCCGCGCGCCCAGTGTCTATTTCGGCCACGAGACCCGTTAGCCCATCCTCCATCGCATCAAGAAATTTTATCTGATCTGCATTTAGCAGCCCTTCGGCACGCTGCTTCGCCTTCTCGCAGGCGTCCTTACTGCCTACGCCCTGCCTGGCTTCGGCCTTTACTACCTCGCGACCGAGCTTTATCTCATAGCCCAAGCGCTGCATACGATCTGCGATAACCGCGGTCGTAAAAAAGGTGAACCAACCCGTCTCGGGATGCGAGTGAAAAAACCTACGATCCCCGATCATCTCGCCTTTGAGCGCCTCTACTTTTTGTGCGATAGCATCCATTTTTTTCTCCTTTATTTTTTAGCTAAGCTTAACATCGCCGCGGCTAGAACCTTCGTAGCGGCAAACGCGTCGTGCCAGTTTATACTTTCATTTACGTTGTGGCTGATGCCGTCCTTGCACGGCACGAAAAGCATCCCCACGCGATCCGCAAGCTCCGTCATATTCATCGCGTCGTGTCCCGCGCCGCTAGGAAGCCTTAGGCTTGGAATTTTAAGCTCGCCGGCGCAGCCCTCAAGCAGAGCTATCATCTCCTCGCTTAGCTTTACGGGGCGATCCTTGATGAGATTTTTTAGTTCAAATCTGCACCCTCGGCGAGCGCAAATTTCACTTATCGCGGCGCAAATTTTATCGTCCACCGCCCTAAGCGCCTCCTCGTCTATATCGCGTATATCAAGACCTAGCGTGCAGGAGCCGGGGATCACGTTTAGCACGCCGGGTAGCGCGTTTGCATAGCCCGTCGTCGCGACCGTGGTTTTGCCCGCCTTTGCGATCCTCTCCGCGCTTAAAACGATCTCGCTAGCGCAAGCTAGTGCGTCGCAGCGCATATCCATCGGCGTAGCACCGCTGTGATCGGCTCTACCCTCGATCCGCAGCTCGTATCGCACGGGCGCGGCGATACCCGTGACGATGCCTACTGGGATGCCGCGTCGCTGCAATACCGGCCCCTGCTCGATATGAAGCTCGATATAGCTATGAAAGCTGGATTTGGGCAGGATGCAGCTTTTTAAATTTGCGGGATTTAGCCCGAAATCCTCCATGGCGTCAAACAGCGAAATTCCATCCCCATCCTTCAGCTCGTCTAGCCGCTTTTGCGAGAGCTTACCGCTAATTATCTTGCTGCCTACGGTCGCCATTTTAAAGCGGCTTGATTCCTCGCAAACAAAGACGATGAGCTCCAGCGGTCGCGCAAGCTTTTCGCCGCTATCTCGCACCGCGCGGATCGCCTCTAAAGCGGCCATGACGCCTAGCGTGCCGTCGTAAAAGCCGCCCTGCGGCACGCTATCGATATGCGAGCCAGCACTTACGGACGGTAGATCGGGATTTTTAACGTCCATAAATTTAACGAAAATATTGCCCATATCGTCGATTTTGATCTTGAAATTTTCTTTTTGAAGTAGCGATATGAGGAAGTTGCGCGCCGCTTTATCCTCGCGCGAAAACGCAAGCCGCGTAAGCCCGCCGCCCGCCAAAGCCCCAAAGCGGCTTATCTGCTCAAACTCGCTTTTAAAGCGCCGTGTGTTTATGTCCATAAATTCCCCTTTTCTTAAAAAATTTATGAATACGGCATTTTAATATTAAATTTATATAACAAAGCTGAAATTTACCTATCGCGGCGGCAAATAGGGCACTAAAACGGCGCGAGCAAAACCGCTTTAAGATAACTCTATAAATTTTAAATTTTGCCTTTTGGGCTTCAAAATCGCGATAAGCTGCTTAGCTTCAGACTAAACAGATATAATTATCGCAAAATTTAATAAGGATCAGGAATGAAACAGGGCTCGTTAGAGGGACTTTATGAAAAGCTAAGGCAATTTGATAGGCTGGCGGATAAGGAGGAGCATCTGTTTGATGCGATAAGGGGAGCTATCGAGGCGGAAAATTTCGAATTTGCCGCGCAAATTTGTGACTTTGTTTTAAACGAGGAATTTGAAAAATTTGGCGCAGTTTTAAGAACGAGGGCGCTAATGTGGCTCACGGACTACATCGCGCAAAATTTGAAAGATAGTGAATATCCAAATTTCGGCGACTTTGAGAGCTGTCTGTGGAAATTTAAATGGATCGTCTCGGGCGTCGCCAAAAGCTCCATGATCGAAAAAGAGCTCATAGATGAGGTGAACGAGGCGATGCTGTTTTACTACGAGCGCTTGGAGCTATCGCTAGCCTCCTACTACAAGGCTTTGATGAATCAAAACATCGACATGGGCGATGCTAGAGAGGCGAAGACCAACTACGAGCTGTGGAAAAAGCTCGCCAAAGACGATATGGCCGACTGCGAGGCGTGCGAAGCAAGCGATGAGATAGCGTATTTAAATTTTGCTGGAGAGCACGAAGCGGCGCTGGGGCTTGCCGAGCCGATACTCTCGGGCGAGCTAACCTGCTCTGAGGTGCCGCACATAACCTACGCGCCGATACTTTTTAGTATGATAGCGCTAGGCAGGACCTGGGAGGCAAAAATCCTGCTGCCAAAGGCCGCGGCGACGATCGAGTCAAATCCTCGCGTCATAAATCAGATCGCGCCGCTAATCGAGATCGCCGTTAGACTGGATGAGCGCGAGACGGCGTTAAATTTAGCGCGCAAGCACTCGCGTGCGATCCTTGATGGCAACGACGATCTAAACGACCTACGATTTTTCATCGCAGTTAGCGCGTTTGGCGATGAGGGCGACTACAAAACGGCTTTGGAACTGGCGGGTAGATTTGACGCTAGAAATCAAAATTTTTACTACGCCGATTATCTAAATAAATTTTACGAGGAATTTGGGGGTTGAAATTTTATAATTTAAAAATCTCGCGCACTTTGCCCGCGAAGCAGGGCGCTATTTCTCAAGCGCGTGCGGCGAGATAGTTTAAAATTTGCAGCTCGATACTACTTCGCGCTCGCAACGGCAAGCGCGATAAAAATTTATGCAGAACGTGCATTGGTGGCTCGTGCGGTAAATTTTATACCGCTTACTCGCGCACGTCGGCAGCCGGTCATCAAGATATGCGACGCAACATGCATATGTCATAAATTTTTAAATTTTATTTGGTGGGATGAGAACAAAAACGCCCCAGCAGCCCACATCATCCGCTAAACCGCGCGGACGGAAGCGAATATCTGCGGCGGTAGGATGTGCGTTCTAAATTTAGCCGCCTTGGTCGACGTAAAATCTAAATTTAAACCCGGCCTAGCGCTGATCTCGCAGTGAAAACACGCACAAATCGCAGCGTATCTCATGCTGCTACTCAATTTAGCGGCAAATTTAATAGTGGGTTTAAAAGCGCGGTACGACGAAATTTTAAAGTAAAATTTCGAATAGAATTTAAAATTCAGGAATTCAAATAAAGCTTTAAAATTCCAAGAGAATTTCACTCTCTGGAATTTTAAAGCTTTAGCGTTAGCATGTAGAAAAATTCAAAGCAGCGATTAAGCAGGAAAAGGCATTAAGACTGTTATACTTTAACTCTAAACATTGCCTATACATTTTTTCACAAACTCAAAACCAAGTGGTGTAAGCGTTGTTTTATTATATCCGGTTGGCACGGTTCCGACACTTATTAAAACTTGGTTAGGGGTGTCTGATTGTGTTATTAATCCTAATCTCATAAGAGAGCTTGCGTTGAAAGTAAAAATATCTTCATCTATGTCCAAATGTCTTAAAATTTCGTTCTTTACGACTACTGCTTTAAGAACTTTGCCTAAGCTAGGTATTTCTCTTTTATTTATTATAACTTCATAGTAAAATTTTAATATTTTTGCTTGCAAGGGAGTTATCTCTTTTAGTATATTCATAAAAGTCAAATTATCTTTATCTTCATTATTGCTTACAGAATCCACAATAAGTTTTGCCCACATATTTTGCAATGTTTCGTCTTCCTCTAAAATGGCATGTTGTTCAATAACTGCAAGTTCTTTTAGACCTATATTAGCAAGTTGCTCCACTGTTAGATTTAAACTCTTTGCTTCCTCTTGTATTTTCTTAGTAAGTTTTAGTTGATTTATTTTTCTTCTTGCTCTTATCTTATCCGTAAAAATTCCAAAGGACTCAGTTGCCAAGCCAAAAATATCACCCAACCCCTTTGTTAATGCCTGCGCTGGCTCTTTGCCGACAGAAAGCTTCACACCATCTTTTGATAATTCAACTTCTAAATCTTTACTCATAATAATCCTTTAATATTTTATACACATATTATATCGAAAGTAGTTGAAAAATATTTTCTCCTTCGCCTCAAAAAACCTTTAAGCCGCGAACCTCACCTCGAGTTTCACCGTTTATTCTCATCTCTTTTTCCGGACTTAACATTTATCTCGCCGTAAAACACGCACGACGACGTATCTCGCGCATCTTCACTTAAATTTAGCAACAAATTTAATAGCAAAATTTAAAGCGTGGCGCGACGGAATTTTAAAACAAAATCTCAAGTAGCTTTTTAAATGAAAAATTTAAAGCAGAATTTTAAATGTAGAATTTCAAATAAATTTTAAAATTCCAAGAGTATCATCCCTTGGAATTTTAAATTTAATGCTTGGCTAGGTAATTTGTGTCGTAGTTATTATCCACGAAATCGGGGTTATTCATCATCCTAAGATGAAAATCGCGCGTCGATTTTATGCCGCCGATGATGAGCTCGTCTAGCGCGACCTTCATCTTCGCGATCGCGCGCGTGCGGTCCTTGTCGTAAACGATGAGCTTGCCGATCATGCTGTCGTAGTAAGGCGGCACCGAGTAGCCCTCATAAACGTGGCTATCCATTCGCACATTTCTGCCGCCCGGAGCGACGTATTTTGTGATTTTGCCCGGGTTTGGCATAAAGCTTTTGGAGTCCTCGGCGGTGATGCGGCACTCAAGCGCATGTCCGCTAAATTTTATCTCGCTTTGAGGTAGCAGCTTCTCGCCCTGCGCGATACGGATCATCCACTCGATCAGATCGAGCCCGCTTCGCATCTCGCTTACGGTATGTTCGACTTGCAGACGGGTATTCATCTCGATGAAATAGAATTTCTTGTCCTTGCTATCGTATAAAAACTCAAACGTTCCCGCACTTGCGTATCCGATCGCCTTAGCGGCGCGAACCGCCGTTTCGTGCAGGCTCTTTCGTGTCGGCTCGTCCAAGATCACGGCCGGGCTTTCTTCGATCAGCTTTTGATGGCGGCGCTGCATCGAGCAGTCGCGCTCGCCGATATGCACGACGTGTCCGTGCTCGTCACCCAAGACCTGAACCTCGATGTGGCGTGGGTTTGTGATATATTTTTCCATATACATCGTGCCGTCGCCGAACGCGCTCATCGCTTCGCTCTCTGCCGACCAAAAGAGCTTTTCGATATCCTCTTCGCGCTCGACCACGCGCATTCCGCGCCCACCGCCACCGGCTGCGGCTTTAATGATGACCGGATAGCCGATTTCGGCGGCTAGCTTGCGTGCCTCTTCGACGCTTGCGATCGCGCCGTCGCTGCCAGGCACTACAGGAATGCCCGCGCGCATCATTACTTGCTTCGCCTTGCTCTTATCGCTCATCAAGGTCATCGCCTCGACGCTTGGACCGATAAATTTAATGCCGTGCTTAGCGCAAATTTCTACGAAATTTTGACTTTCGCTCAAAAAGCCGTATCCCGGAAATATCGCGTCAGCTTCGGTTAGCTCGCAGGCTGTGATGATCGCGGGGATATTTAGGTAGCTGTCGCTACTGCGCGGTCCGCCTATACAGACCGACGCGTCGGCGTATTTCACGTAAAGCGCGTCCTGATCGGCGGTGGAGTGCACGACGATGGCTTGCTTGCCCATCTCTTGGATCGTGCGAAGCGCTCTAAGCGCTATCTCGCCGCGATTTGCGATTAGAATTTTCTTAAGCTCCCTCATAGCTTCTCGACCTCAAACAGCGCCATAGCGTACTCGACGGGCTGTCCGTCCTCGACGAGAGCTTTTTTGATGCGGCAGTCGAATTCCGCCTCGATCTCGTTCATAATCTTCATCGCTTCTATTATGCCGATTGTATCACCCTTATGCACGACCTGGCCCACGCTTACGAACTCTGCCGCACCGGGACTTGGCGCTTTATAAAAAGTACCTACCATCGGGCTGTCGATCGTATCCATCGCGCCTTTTGAGGCGGGCTTATCGCCCACGAGCACGTTTACCGAAGGCGCAGCAAGTTGCGGAGCGGGTGCCGGTGCGGCGAGCTGAGGCGTGCTCCCACCGCATGGGCCATATTTTTTTATCTCGATCTCAAAATCTTTATCTTTAATTTTTAGCTCGTTAATGCCCTGCTTTTCGCCGAAAAAATCCATTAACTCTTTGATTTCTGCTTTTGTCATAAATTTCTCCTGAAAAAATTTGCGAAATTTTAGCTAAATTTTTATAATTGTTTCTTTAAATGGATTTTTGCGGGACTTTTAAGAAGTGCAAAGCGAAATTTACGACAGAATTTGCGGACTGATTTTAAGGATTTACGGAGCGAGATTTGCCTCGTTCATTTTAAGCTCGAACTTTGCAAGCGAGACACGGAATTTTGCCGCAAGAGCGCAGGATGATTTTAAATCCTTTAAATTTAGCACTTAATTTTACGACCGAAATTCTACGTCCAAGCCCCGAGCGCGAAAATTCCGTGCCTTGCTTTAAAATCTCGCCTCCGAGCTCATATTAAAATCCCGCGCCTTGCTTTTCTTTAAAATTTCGCGCCGAAATTCTATCCGCGCGAAGCCCTATGCGTTAATGTGTCGCAAAAAAGCTCTGAATTTTCGCTTTATCGCTCGTTTTGCTAAGAGCCAGCATCAGCAGCACGCGCGCCTTTTGCGGATTTAGATTATCTGCGGTTAGAAAGCCAAGTTTTGCGTCGTCCACCTCCGAGCTAACGCTAGTTGAGCCGCTACCAGTACGGCTTGAGCGCACAACAACCACGCCCGCTTCGCTAGCTTTTGCGAGCGCGGCTTGTAGATCCGGATATAAATTTCCATTGCCTACGCCCGCTACGATAATGCCCTTAGCGCCCTTTTGCACCGCTGCATCGACCAAATCGCCGCTATCTTGCGCGTGTCCATAGATGATATCGACGCGCGGCAAGGCTTTGAGGTCCTTGATATTAAACTCACTTGCGACGGTGTGTTTGCGAAGCGGCGCCATGTAAAAATTTACGATGCCGTAATTCACGGTGCCGATCTTGCCGGAATTCGGCGAGGCAAAAGCCGCAACGTTAGTAGTATTTGTTTTCGTAACCTCGCGCGCGGCGTGGATCTCGTCGTTCATCACTACAAGAGCGCCCTTTTCGCGAGCGTTTTTATCTGCCGCGACGCTTACGGCGTTATAGATATTCAAGGGGCCGTCCGCGCTCATCGAATCGGCGTTTCGCATCGCGCCCACCAAAACGATCGGTTTTTTAGATTTTATGACCAGGCTTAAAAAATACGCCGTCTCCTCCATCGTATCGGTTCCATGCACGATGACGACGCCGTCTACGTCGTTTTTGGTAAGCAGTTCGCTTACGCGGTTTGCAAGCTTGAGCCAAATTTCATCGTTCATATCCTGCGAGCCGATATTTGAAATTTGCTCGCTTTTAATCGTAGCTAAATCCCCCAGTTGCGGCACTGCCGATAAGATATCTTCTACACCCTTAGAGCCTGCGGTATAGTTGCCCTCCGTGGCACTTGCGCTGCTTCCTGCGATCGTACCGCCGGTAGCTAAAATATAAATATTTGGCTTCGCAGCAGCCAAAGATGATGCGATAAAAAACGTAATAAACGCAAATTTCTTGAGTAGCCCCATAGTTGCTCCTTAAAAAGTGATAAAATTTTTATAATTTAAGCAAAATTCTAGCATAAAATTTTTATTATATTTTATTTTGCTGCTATAATGCGCGAAAAATTTTGATTATTTTAAGGAAATTTTATGGGACTGAAAAGCGATAAATGGATCAGACAGATGTCGCAGCAGCACGATATGATAGCGCCCTTTTGCGAGGAGAATATCGGCCGCGGCGTCGTTAGCTACGGACTTTCCAGCTACGGATACGACATACGCGTAGCGCGCGAATTTAAAATTTTTACAAATGTCGGCGGAACGGTCGTCGATCCTAAAAATTTCGACGCAAAAAACGTCGTGGATTTTGAGGGCGACGTCTGCATCGTACCGCCGAATTCCTTCGCGCTAGCGCGCACCATCGAATACTTCAAAATGCCGCGCGATGTGCTTGCGATCTGTCTGGGCAAAAGTACCTACGCGCGCTGCGGCATCATCGTAAACGTAACGCCATTTGAGCCCGGTTTTGAGGGACACATCACGATTGAAATTTCCAACACCACGCCGCTGCCTGCAAAAATTTACGCGAACGAAGGCATCGCGCAGGTTTTGTTTCTGCAAGGAGATGAGCCGTGCGAGGTGAGCTACTGCGACAAAAAGGGCAAATACCAAAGCCAAAAGGGCATCACGCTGCCTAGAATTCTAAAGGATTAAGCAATGAAAAATTTAATCATCGTAGAATCCCCCGCAAAAGCCAAAACTATCAAAAATTTCTTAGGCGCCGATTACGACGTAATCGCGTCTAAAGGCCATATCCGCGACCTTCCTAAAAAACGCTTCGGCATCAAAATCAAAGATAAAAGCTTCGAGCCCGAATACGAAATCAGCGCCGATCACGATCAGATCGTAAAGCAGATAAAGACACTCGCCAAAAAGGCGGATCAAATTTATCTCGCGACGGACGAGGACCGCGAGGGCGAGGCGATCGCCTATCATATCGCAGCTTCGATCGGCAAGCAGGCGGAGGATCTGCCGCGCATCGTATTTCACGAGATCACCAAAAGTGCGATCTCAAACGCGCTAAGCTCACCGCGCAAGCTTAATATCGCGAGCGTAAACGCCCAACAAGCGCGTCGCCTGCTCGATCGCATCGTGGGCTACAAGCTAAGTCCGCTTTTAAATTTAAAGATCCAGCGCGGCTTAAGCGCGGGTCGCGTTCAAAGTGCCGCGCTTAAGATCGTCGTTGATCGCGAGCGCGAAATTTTAAATTTTAAGCCGGTAGAATTTCACAGCATCGACGCGGTTTTTAAAAAGGACTTAGAAGCCGAGCTCGTGGAGTTTCGCGGCAAAAAGATGGAAAAGCTCTCGGTTAAAAACGCGGCGCAGGCTAGCGAGATCGTCTCTGAGCTGCAAAAAGACAAATTTAGCGTAGAGAGTATCGAGAGCAAATCGCGCAAGACAAACCCCTACCCGCCGTTTATGACCTCGACGCTGCAACAGGCGGCGAGCACGGCTCTGGGCTTTAATCCGCGAAAGACGATGAGCCTCGCGCAGAGCCTTTACGAAGGCGTCAATACCAAAAACGGCGGCGCGATCACCTATATGCGAACCGACTCGCTAAATATCGCCAAAGAAGCGATCGCGGCGGCTCGCGAGCTGATCGAGCAGCGCTTCGGCGAAAAGTATCTACCGAAAAGCCCGAATTTATACGCCACTAAAAGCAAAGGCGCGCAGGAAGCGCACGAAGCGATACGGCCTACCGATCTAAAGCTTACCCCCGAGCTCGCGCAAAAAATCCTGCCTCGCGACGAATACCGCCTTTACGCGCTCATCTACAACCGCTTCATAGCCTCGCAGATGAGCCCTAGCGTCTCGCAGATCCAAACGATCATCGTGCGCGGCGAAGCGGGCGCATTTAAGATCAGCGGGCGCAAGGTGGAATTTGACGGTTTTTACAAGGCTTACGGCGATCTGGATAAGGATAAAATTTTACCGAACTTCGATACGGGCGACGCGATGAGCCTGCAAAGCCTAAGCTCGCAGCAGCACTTCACCGAGCCGCCGGCGCGCTATTCGGAAGCAAGCCTCATCAAAAAGCTCGAAAGCCTCGGTATCGGCAGGCCCTCGACCTATGCGCCTACCATCTCGCTGCTTACGGCGCGCAACTACGTAAATATCGAGCAAAAACACCTGGTACCGAGCGAGATCGCCTTTAAGATCACCGAGATGCTGGAGCAAAATTTTAAAAATATCGTCGATAGCGAGTTTACCTCCAAAATGGAAGAGAAACTCGACAACATCGCTGAAAACAAAGCGGACTGGCAGCAAATTTTAGCGGATTTTTACTACCCTTTTATGGACGAGATCGCCAAAGGCAAAACCTCGATTGCAAGCCAAAAGCTAGCCGAAAAGATCGGCGAAGCATGCCCGAACTGCGGCGGCGAGCTACTTAAGCGCCAGGGCAGATTCGGCGAGTTTATCGCTTGCTCGAACTATCCGAAATGCAAATACTCGCGCAACGCGGACGCCGGCACCGAGGGGGCGAGCGAGGAGAAGGCGGCGCCCGAAGTGCTAGATGAAAAATGCCCGCAGTGCGGTAAAAATTTGATCAAGCGCAAGGGCAGATACGGCGAGTTTATCGCTTGCGAGGGCTATCCGAAGTGCAAATACTCGCGCAAAATCGAGGGCGCGGCGAAAGAGAAAAAGCCGCTGCTCTCCACGGGCGTCAAGTGCCCGAGCTGCGGCACGGGCGAGATCGTCGAGCGCTTCTCAAGACGCGGTAAATTCTACGGCTGCACGAACTACCCAAAATGCGGCTTTGTGAGCAACTACGCGCCGATTGCGCGCGCGTGCCCGCAGTGCGGCAACTCATACATGCTCCGCAAAGAGCTGAAAAAAGGCAACTTCGCCGAGTGTCCGCAGTGCAAGCTTAAAGAAGAGATCGATTGATAATAGGCGTCATCTCGGACTCTCATCGCGAAACAAAGGTCGCTGCCAGCGCCATAGAGTGGCTGCTCGCGCGAGGCGCCGACCTGCTCGTGCACGCAGGTGACATCGTCGAGAGCGGGACGCTGCGGCTTTTGCGACAAAGCGGCAAGCCCTACTTCGCGGTTTTAGGGAACAACGACGAGGCGCTTACTGAGTTTAAAAATGAGTTCAACCTGTACGATGAGCCCTTCTGCACGGAGTTTGCCGGGCTGCAACTAAAAATAATGCACCATCCGTTTTATCTCTTTGACGAGGAGTCCGCGGCGCAAAATGAAGCAGATGGATTAAATTTAGACGCGAATTTAGGTGCGGGCGCGGATCGCGCGGCAAATTTAAACTCAAATTTTAATGCTGCGAATGTTGATAAAATTTTAAATGGCACGCGCCGTGCAGATGCAAATTTTAAAAACATAGGTAGTGCGAGCGCAAATTTAAAAAGTGGTCAATCCGCGGGTTTAAATGCGAGCTTGAGCTTGAATGCAGGCGCGAACTCAAACGTAAATTTAGACTTAGGCGCGGACCTTGCTTCGGGCTCGAACGCAGATTTAAACTCAAATGCAAACGCGAATTTAGCCGCTGATATGAGCCCAGATATGAATTCTAAAGCAAGCTCAAGTGCCAATCGCGCAGTAAATTTAACAGCGCCGAGTTTAAGCGCAAACTTAGTCGCGCCGAACTTGGGCGCAAATTTAGTCGCACCAAACTTGAACTCAAATTTGACCGCGAGTTCGAGCCCCGATGCAAACGGCGAAAGTAAAAATCGGGGCCTGTGCGGGCGAGACGCGGGTAAAATTCCAACTATCAAAATTTACGGCCATACCCACTATTTCGCCGCGGCGATGGATAAAAACGGCACGCTCGTGTTAAATCCGGGCGAGATTTGCGGGCGCAAAAAGCGGCTTTTCGGTTTGCCTGTGTTGTGGTACAAGAGCGAAAATTGCGCATATTTCGTCTCTGTTCGCAGCGCAAAGAACTATAAAGCGACCGAAAGGAAGTCTTAAAATGATACGAAAAGCCCCTGGGCAGCCAGAGAAAATGCTAGAAAGATGCGAAAAAATTCTAAAGCAGTGCGGAGAAAATCTAAAAGGATGCGAGGCCAAAGCATATGAATGAAATTTACGTCCTAATCGCGCTATCGTTTTTGATCTTTGCTTCGCCATTTTTGGCTAGCTTAGCTAGAATTCCGCTCTCGCCCATGGAGATCATGCTTGGCATTATAGCTGCAAATTTAGGGCTTTTGCCGCCAAGCGCGACCTTCGATCTAGCCGCGCAGATCGGCTTTTGCTACCTTATGTTTTTGGCGGGCTGCGAGGTGGATTTCCGTGCGCTGCTTGCGATGCCGCGTAAAATTCTGCGGCTGATCCTAATCTTTTTGGCGCTACTTTATATCCTAAGCGCGCTTGCAGTTTGGATGTTTGAACTGCCGCAGATGCTTATCATCGCAGCGCCTCTGATGAGCGTCGGGCTGCTTTCGGCGCTGTACAAGGAATACGGCAAGGATCAAGCGTGGCTAAATCTCGCGATGCCCGCGGGCGTGATCGGCGAGCTCATCAGCATCGCCGCCCTCACGGTGGGCGGCATCTACCTTAAAAACGGCTTCGGCGTCGAGATGGCGCTTCACATCGGCGCGCTTTTGGGCTTTTCCGTGGCAGCCCTAGCGGTTTTTAAAGGGCTTGAAATTTTATTTTGGTGGTTCCCCGCGCTAAAAACAGTCATTATGCCCAAATACGACAAAAACGAAAAGGACGTGCGATTTGCGATGGCGCTGTTTTGCCTCATCTGCGCGGGGGTGATGCTTTTGGGGCTTGAGGTCGTCATCGGTGCTTTCATCGCAGGCACCTTTCTGCCGACCTTTTTCTCGCACAAGGACGACCTCATCGAGAAGCTATCGTCGTTCGGCTTCGGCTTTTTGGTGCCGATATTTTTCATACACACCGGAGCCGTGATCAAGCTAGAAGCGCTTCTTATGCCAGGAGTGATGAGCTTTGCCGTAAGCCTAGCGGCGCTGATGTTTGGCATCAGGCTGCTTGCAAGCGCTACGTTTTTAAGCACCTTAGGGCGCAAAGGCGCGGCGCTTTTCGCACTATCGCTTTCTATGCCTCTGACGCTAGTGATCGCCACGGCGACACTTTTTTACTCCACCGCCGCGATCTCGCAAGAGATATACTTCGCGATGATCATCGCCTCGCTCATAGAGGCGCTCGCGTCGATGATTTTGATAAATTTTATTTACAAGAAATTTTAGGACGGGGGTTTTAAAATTTTGGAATTATAGGATTTTGGAATTTTAGAATTTCAAAATTTTGCGAAATTCTAGAATTCTATGAAATTTGATTTTATGCGGGACTAAAATGAAGTTAAATTTAAAGCTCTATTTTGCAGCTCAATCAGTTAGATCTTGAAGTTCCATAGTATAATTCGGCTCCGGTTTCCACAAATCACAGTCCCTATATGCTTCTAAAATTTCTTTTAACAGGCATAAAATATCTTGCTTATTAAGACTTTGCGTATGATTTGGTTTTAAATCTAGGAGTTTCCAAATCCTATGAAATTCCTCTGGAACTAATTTCCTATTAATATTTACCTCATGATCTATAATCATCTCTATAATTTCACCTTTATGATATAATATCCAAATAGACTTTGTATCGTAATCGTGGTCGTATTCATAGCCTGGGAAGCTATAAAGAAACCAAGCCCAGCAATCTCTTTCCCTATCGATAGTCCATCGTAATTCATTAATGAAAGTCTCATAGTATGGATTATATTTGTAGTAAATTTCACTCAATCCATACTTCTCATCATCATCTTTTGTGATAATTGCATTTTCAAACGCCATCTGCGCTCCTTGGAATTTAAAATTTAGCGTGCAAACAGAAATTTCAAGCGCAAATTTTATGCAAAATTTTGCGATGCAGTCAAAACGGCAGGCATGGAAATTCCAAACTCGGCGCGCTTAAAGATAGACCGGTGAGCTTGCCGCGACCGCTAACTCCGCTCGCCGCGGATATACTTGCTCTCTAGCCGCGACAAAGCAAACGCGGCTCGCCAGCAAAGCTAGCGGTAAAATTAATCGCAACCTATCCGCAAAATAGCAAACCGCGAGATTTGCGGACGGACTAGCAAAGTCACGACGAGCCGATTAAAATTTAAGCTTTAGCTTGCGGCGCTTAAAAGCCGACTTAAGCCTAGACGCGGTGCGAGCGATATACCGCGACACGGCGTCTAAGCCTCAAGCTACATTAAGACCGGTATTTTGGTCTTTTGCAGGAAGTATTTCGACGCGCCGCCTAAGAAGATCTCCTTGATGCCGCTGTCTGAGTGCAAGCCCGCTACAATTAGATCGAAATCGCCCGCGTCGGCATACTCTAGCAGCACCTGTCCCGGGATCTTGCCCTCGACATTTAACGCCTCGAAAACGTTGATTTTAATGCCGTGCAGAGCCAGATAATCGCTTATGCGGCGCTTCGTTTCGGAAACGTCGTCTTGAAGATAGTGGTTTGCGGTGATGACGGTGACGGACTTGGCGCGCTGCAAAAGCTCCAGCCAATTATCGAGCGCTCGCGCAGACGCCGCAGTGCCGGTAAGCGAGACCAAAATTTTATCCGCCCTAAACTCCTTCAGCTTGCGCGGTATGACGATGCAAGGCTTGCCGCTTTTGGTGACCGCCGCCTCGAACGTGCCCGTGATAGAGCCCGTAGGCGGCACCGAAACCAGCACCAAATCGCAATATTTGGAGTATTTCTCGACCAGCTCGGAGCGAATGCCCACCATATGCCTCAAAGCGGCGCTATTTGGGACGTGATCGTCGTCGTTTTGATCCAAATCGAGCTTAGCGCATTCGGCGTCGAAGATCGCCTTAATCTCTTCGCGTTCGGCCCTCATCTCATCGCCCGCGGATTTTAAAAATTCCTCCATCAGTACGCCGCCTTTTAGCGTCATACGGACGTTGTAGATCATCTTAGGATCGAGCTGGCACGCCATTATGTTTATATGCGTACCGAAAAATTTATTCACGAGCAGCGCTCCGTGTATGCGCTCGGCTAGCTCCTCGCCGCCGCCGATAGGGAAAAAAATCTTTTTAAGCTGCATCTCATACTCCTATTAAAATTTTAAGCTAATTCCAGTGAAATTTTAGTGCCTTTCTGATCGGTCACGCGCACTCGCACCACATCGCCCGCCTTGTAAGGCGTCGTGATAAATTTAGCGCGCAGCAGTCCGTCCACGCCGTCTCGCAGCGAGATAAAGGTGCCGAAATCCAGCACGCTTTGCACCACGCCGTCAAACTCCTCGCCGATCTGAAATTTTACCTCTTTACGCTCATTGCGCGGCTTGCGAAAATCGCGAGAATTTGAGACTATCGATAAAATTTTCTCTTTCGCGCCCGATACGCCGCCAGATTTTGCGCCTTGGATCTTGACCTCGCCCTTTTCGCGATCCAGATCGATATTTACGCCGAAGCTTTCGGTGATCTCTTTGATGACCTTGCCGCCTTGGCCGATGATGTCGGGGATTTTGCTCGCCTCGACACTAAAAATTTCAAGCTTCGGAAGCACATCTTCATTTATGACGATCGCCGCATCCGCCTGCTCCATAAGGCCCAAAATATGCGCGCGAGCCTGCTTTGCCTGTGCGAGAGCCTCTTTTAAAACCTCCAGGCTGATGCCGCCGAGCTTGATATCCATCTGAAGCGCGGTGATGCCCTCATAGGTACCCGCGACCTTAAAATCCATATCGCCGTCGTGATCCTCAAGCCCCATTATGTCGGTTAGCACGGCGTGTTTTTCGCCCTCAAAAATCAAGCCCATCGCGACGCCCGCAACGAGCTTTAGCGTAGGTACGCCCGCTGCGCGCAATGAAAGTGCGCCGCCGCAGACAGAAGCCATCGAGCTTGAGCCGTTGCTCTCTAAAATTTCACTCACCACGCGGATAGACTGCGGCGAGTTTAGATCGATGCTCGGATACAGCGCTCTTTTGGCTAAATTTCCATGCCCCAGCTCGCGTCTGCCCGGGCTTCTGAGCGGACTTGCTTCACCGACGCAAAAGCCCGGGAAGTTGTAGTTAAACATAAATCTATCGCCGATCGGCTCGAGCTGCGTTAGGCTGTC
>ERZ773083.1003-NODE-1003-length-20585-cov-2.784218_pt1 | contig 20585 bp, 32 predicted proteins | sample MGYA00511465_ERZ773083 | MGnify/ENA primary metagenome ERZ773083 (study PRJEB29015, sample SAMEA2738001) | human oral metagenome | biome: human oral; feature: human-associated habitat; material: dental | place: China | collected 2060 ... | reverse complement strand
TTTATCCTGAACGCCGTCGGCATATCGCATATCGCGATGACGGACGCGCTCATGGCAGGCGGTTTTTGCAAGGTGGTTTTTTTGCCGGTCGATACGTCGATTTGGATAAACAATATATACAAGGGTAAAGCAGGTGTTGTGTAGCAAGCTGAAAAAAATCGTACTTACCGTTTGGGCAGTCCTCGCATCGGTGTGTGCCATAGCGGGGTTTATTTTGCTGCGTAAACGGGAGCGAAAAACGGTTGAGGAGAAAGCGCAAAATGCAAGGGATAAAACGAAAGAAGAAATCGAACAGACGTCCGGCGGCGATCTTGTTGATGCTGCTTGTAATGCAGATGAGCTACGCAGGGAACGGGAGTCGATCGCCGAACAGTTCAGGCTCGAGGTACGGAATCGACTTAATGAAAAGCTACACGGGGAAGGAAGTCCAAGCTCTCATTGATATCGTCGTTGAAGAGTCTGAGAAAAGCATAGACGAGGCATATAACGCAGGGTACAAGCAAGGGATACTCGCTTATAAACCGGATGCCGAATACTGGAAGGTAAAGGCGCAGGGCTTTGAAAAGGAGCTGCACAGAAAAACGATAAAAAATTGGATGTTTTGCTTGAGCGGGGTCAGTATAGGATTTTTAGGAGGAATCGGTTTAGGCATCGGGCTACGCTTGAGCTATTAAACTGCAGCAACTATGGAGATAGCGAAATTTGTTCTTTATTCGGTCGGATCGTTTGTGTCGGTATTTACGCTTTCTTTCAGTATTTTTCAATATTGGAAAAAGAAGCAGGAGGATAAATACAATGCCTTTAAAACCGACACGAAAGAAAGTTTACAGAGGGAAAGCGAAGCCCGGCAAAGGGATATAAACAAATTGGAAAAGAGGATTGAAAACCTCGAAAACACATTTGTACAGTCGGTCGAACATCGCATGAGCAATATCGAAGGCGAGCTGAAAAGCATGCGCCCGATTTTGCAGTCCATACAAAATTGGTTTATCAATGAAACACCGCGAGGGTGACGGAAATGGAAAATATATTTTTGCCGAATCAAAGAATACTCATCCTGCAAGGGCTCGAAAAGGATGCCGGCAGAACGCTGTCGAATGAAATGCTCCAACGGCTTTTAAAAAGCTACGGGCATACGGTAAGCCTCGCAGATGTGAATGCGCTCGTGAACTGGCTTGAACGCCGCGGCTATGTTCGCACGGAACGGCTCGCAGATAAAGCGTTGGTGTTGGCAAAACTTACCCGTCCGGGCTTGGATGTTGCGCTCGGGCTTTTACGCGCCGACGGTATTGATCCGCCGTTCGAGGAGTGACGCATGGGACAGAAAAGCGCCGTCGATCGGCTGCCGGAAGATTTACGGAAAAAACTCATCGAATTACTCAACCGTCCCGATGTCACGCAGCTTGAAATAGTGGACGCTATAAATGCGGAAGCGGGAGAGCCGCTCATCTCGAAAAGCAGCTTGAACCGCTATGCCGTCAGAATGAAAAAGTTTGCCGAAAAGAACCGACAGGCGCGCGAAGTTGCGGAAGCGTATCTTGAAAAATACGGCAGCGATACGCGGAACCGGCTCGGCAAGGTGGTAAACGAGCAAGTACGGCTTGTTGCTTTTGACCTTATTTCTGAATTGGAGGAATTAAAAGAAGAATCGGAAGTCGATCCCAAATTGATGACGGAAGTCATCTTCAAAGTTGCTCGGGGATTAAAAGATTTGGAGCAGGCGGAAAAGTTGAACGCGGAACGGGAAGATGAAATTCGAAAAGCAGTCCTTGCCGAAGCCGCCGCAAAAATCGATGCGGTCTGCAAAGAGCAAGGGGTCAGCACAAAAAAGAAAGAGATCATAATGCGGGAATTATTCGGGATTTCACAATGACCATAGCTGAAGCCTTAAACAAAGATATATTGCTCGATTATCAAAAAAAATGGCTGTTGAACGAAGCGAAAGTTAAGGTATGGGAAAAAAGTCGGCGTATCGGAGCAAGCTATGTCGAGGCGCTGTGTTCCGTGCTGCTTGCCTCGCTTTCCCGCAGTGCCGGCGGCATGAATTGCTATTATCTTTCGTACGCGAAAGAGATGACACAGCAATTTATCAACGATGCCGCTTTTTGGGCGAAACTTTTAAACATCGCATACAGCGATCTGGGTGAGACGGTCATCAAAGACGAGGATAAAGACATTACGGTCTATAAAATCCGCTTCGACTCCGGCTTTGAGATTTGGGGATTGCCGAGCGTACCGCGGTCGCTGCGCTCAAAGCAAGGGCATGTGATAATCGATGAGGCGGCGTTTTGCGACGACTTGCCGGAGCTGCTTAAGGCGGCTTTGGCGCTTTTGATGTGGGGCGGATCGGTTGCGATATTGAGTACACATAACGGCGAAGATAATCCGTTTAACGATTTGATAAAAGAAATTCACGAGGGAAAAAAAGATTACTCGTTGACGCGGACGACCATAACCGACGCTTTGAACGACGGTTTGTATAAACGCATTTGCGAGGTAAAAGGTGAAGAATGGAGCAAGGAAAAAGAAGCGGCGTGGCTCGATGCCCTCATTAAAGATTACGGGGATGGGGCTGACGAAGAGCTTTTTTGTGTGCCGCGCGCAAGCGGTACGCAATATTTTCCGCGCGCTCTTATCGACAGCGTAAAAGAGGATGTACCTGTCTTCCGTTTTGTCGAAAGCGATGCGTTTACGTTTGAATCGGATTGGAAGCGCGAGCGGAAAATCAACGCGTGGTTTAAGGAAATACGGCCGGTACTGCAAAGCACGGATAATCCCGTCGTTATGGGCGAAGACTTTGCGCGGTCGGGAGATTTAACCGTCATTTGGCTCGATGAGATTATTGCCGAAGGGAAGACGAAAACGCTCTGCGTTATCGAACTGCGCAACATACCGTTTGCACAGCAGTGGCAACTGATAAAGCTCATCGGAAACGGATTGAAAGATTTGGAAGGAGCCGCTTTTGACTCCAGAGGCAACGGACAGATGATCGCCGAGTACGCCGCGCAAGAGTGGCCGGGCTATGTATATCAGGTAATGTTGAGCCGTAAGTGGTACGCCGAAAACTTCCCGCATCTTAGAAGCGCGCTTGAAGATAAAAACACAACTGTGCCGAACGATATTTTTATCCGGGATGATTTTAAGGTCGTAAAGGTGGTACAGGGAGTACCGCTCATCACCGAACGCACTGGAGGCGGGAGAACGAAGCGGCACGGAGACGCCTGCATTGCAAAAGTGATGGCAAAGTATGCGGAACTGCAAAGCTATGAGGCTGGCTATCAGCCGTACGCCTACGAAGCGGTAAAGACAACGGCAAAAATCGGCGCTAAAGGAGTTGACCCATGGAACGGTTGGGACGATTAAAAGAAGCGGATACAGCGAAAAAAGAACAGATACATAAAAAAGAGCTTACCGAACAGCGTGCGACACCCGTGGCGAACTCAAACCGCGATCTATGGTCGGGAGGCCTTGTCGCGGGTCTTACTCCGGAGCGGCTTGCCGTCATTTTGAATCGGGTACGGCGCGGAGAGGTACCCGCCGAATATTTGGAAATAGCCGGAGAGCTTGAAGAGCGGGACGCGCATTATCGCTCAGTACTCTCAACGCGGAAGCATGCCGTCGAAGGACTGGAGCTGTATGTACAGGCAGGAGGTGACGATAAAGAAGCGCTTACCGTTGCGGAAGCGGTAAATGAAGATATCATCAGCCATGCCGACAGCATGGATTTGATAAAGAATGCGCTCGACGCATTGGGCAAGGGATTTTCCGTCAATGAAATCATCTGGAATACCGAAAGCGCACGATGGAAACCCGAAACGTTTATCTATCGCGATCCGCGCTGGTTTGCTTACGACAAGACAACGGGTGTGCTCTCGCTCCGCGATGTGTACGGGATGGAGCTGCACGCGCTGGAGCCGTACAAGTTTATCATACACGAGCCGAACCTGTTGAGCGGCAAGCAGATCACGAGCGGATTGAGTTTTACCGCGCTCTTTTATTGGCTCGTAAAAACCTACGACGTAACAAGCTGGGCGGCGTTTGCAGATCGCTTCGGCTACCCGGTGCGGTTGGGTAAGTACGGCAGAAAGGCTACAAAAGAGGATATCGCGACGCTGAAACGAGCGGTTGCCGCTATCGGCAGCGACGTCGGTGCGGTAATCCCCGACGCTATGGCGATCGATATCATCGAAAGCAAGACGACGGCGGGAAACTCCGAAGTTTACGAAAAGATTGCCGAATGGGCAGACAAGCAGCTGTCGAAGCTTGTGCTCGGACAGACCGCGAGTGCCGAAGGTACGCCCGGAAAACTCGGTGACAGCCAAGACCAGCAGGCAGTCAGGCAAGATATTTTGAAAGCCGACGTGCGCCAGCTTGAGCAGACGCTGAACCGCGATCTTGTTATTCCGTATGTAAATTTCAATTTCGGAAAACAGGAGAGATATCCGAAGCTCAGGATAAAATACGTCGAACCGAAAAACGTGCAGCTCATTGTCGATTCGGTTACAAAGCTTGTGCCGCTGGGCTTTCGGGTAAAGGCGCAGGAGATGCACGCACTTTTGGGATTGTCGTCGCCTGAAAAAGACGATGAGGTTTTAACCGCTCCGGCCGCATACGAGCCGATGATGAACGCACAGAACGCAGGGCGCATTGCACTGAATGCAAGCGATGTTACACAAAGCGAAAGCGATGAAACAGTGAACGACAAGACACCGGACGGCTTTATCGAAATTACCGACGATATTGCGGCAGTCCTTGAGAAGGCGGCGGATAAAGCGACAGATTTTAAGAGCTTTGAAGCCCAGCTTGAAAAGTTGGTAAGCGGCTGGGATGCCGAAAAGATTGCCCGTACGATGGCGATCGCATTTTTTAAGGCACGAGCCGAAGGCGATGCGAACTTTGCCGAGGAAGAATAATTTTATGGAAATGAATGAGAATATAAAATTACTGCACGGCGATTGTATAGAGCTTTTTCCGAAGATACCGGACGCGAGCATAGACGCAATTATAACCGATCCGCCTTATGGAATAACAAAATGCGATTGGGATAAAGTAGTTCCATTTGACTCTTTGTGGAAACATTACAATAGGGTTTTAAAGCGAAATGGTGTTATAGTTATATTCGGGACTGAACCTTTTACGAGTGAATTGGTCTGCAGTAATAAAAAGATGTTTCGGGAAAAATTAACATGGCAAAAACATAGACCTAGCAATATGGGAAACGCGAAACGGATGCATCTTAAATATAGCGAAGACATTATTGTTTTTTCATTTGGTCGCAATATTTACAATCCCCAAATGCAACCTCGGACATCCAATAGGGTTCGGCAGGCGCAGAAAGGGACAAGCAAGCAATGGAGGACAAACGGGAATACCTCGCGGGAAGTCTGTTTTGCAACTCAATATGCCCCACGGAGCTGGGATAGTTTTAACGCAGACTGGAAGTATCCCAGTAATATATTGCCCTTTCCGGCAGTTGTAAGTAATTCCCGCGAAAAAGTAAATCACCCGACCCAAAAGCCTGTATCGTTATTAATGTATCTTATTAAGACTTATACGCAAGAAGACGCTTTAATCCTTGACACCTTTATGGGCTCCGGCACAACCGGTGTCGCTTGTATCAATACCGGCCGCAAGTTTATCGGTATGGAGCTAGATGACAATTATTTTAGCATCGCTAAAACGAGGATTGAAAACGCGATAAGAGAAAAAGAACGAAGCCTTTTCAGTGAGCAAGGAGCGGCGGCAAATGCCTGACAAGTTTATCCCGAAAGAAGCGCTCGACTATATTAAAAATAAAAATCTCAAAGTCGGTTTCAGCTATAAAGACGTATGGAACGAAGAGCATGCGACGGCTTTTACCGTTGCAAAAGCGATGCAGATCGATGTTTTAAGCGATATGAAAAAGGCGGTTGAAAAGGCGATAGAGGACGGGCAGAGCTTTGAGAGTTTTAAGAAGAACATAAAGCCGACGTTGCAGCAAAAGGGATGGTGGGGCAAAAAGCAAATGACCGATCCGCTGACCGGACGCGAGGTGGACGCGCAACTCGGAAGCGACCGGCGGCTCCGGACAATTTACAATGTTAATTTGCGAAGCGCGTATCAAAAGGGACAGTACGAGCGCACGATGGCGAGCGATTTACACCCGTACTTAATGTATCGGGTCGGCAACAGCCAAAAGCACCGAGAGCAACACCTTGCATGGGACGGTCTTATCCTGCCGAAAGACGATCCGTTTTGGAACAATCACTTTCCGCCGAACGGATACGGGTGCAAGTGCTACACGCGGGCGGTAACGGAAGCGCGGAAGCAGCGCTATGAAAATGAAGGCATAAAAGTTCCGCCCGCGGCCGACGGATCGGGTGGCGGGACGCTCCGCATAAAAACAAAAGCGCCTCCGGACAAATATCGCAACTATTTTAACGAGCGAAAAGGAACGCTTGAAAGATTACCGCAAGGCATCACGCCGGGATTTAACTGGAATCAGGGGCAAACGGGACGGACGATCCCGGTGCTGCAGGAGTGTTTGAAAAAGGCACAACAGGAGATGCCGCAAGAGATTGATGCCGTTATTAAAACGCTGCAGAACTCGACAATTTATCGGGATGAGCTTTCGGCCTTTGTCGATGAGGCGTATAAAAATAAAGAGATAAATCGCGTGAACACCCGCAACACGACGCCGGTCGGCTTTTTCGATAAGAAAATCATCGATTTTTTGCACACGCAAGGGATCGATGCCGATGCACGAAATATCATTGTGCTCGAGCAATATCTCATTACGAGCGATAAATATTTAAAGCGCCACACTGCCGCCGGCAATGCACCGACACGGCAAGACTGGAAAAACCTGTTTGATTACCTTGCCGACGCGGATGTCTATTGGAACGGCGAGAAAAAGAATTCTTTGCTTTTCCTAAAGAAACTGACTGAAATGAAATATCTGAAAATTGCCGTTGATGTATCTGCGACGGAAAAGTATTTGAAACTCCCAAAAATTGATACGATGTTTTATATGGATATTTCTACGGAAAGCGAATCCGGCATTGAAGCATACCGCAAGATAATAAAATTAAAAAAAATAAGATAGGAATCCGGCAGCCTACATCCCCGTTCCGTTACCGCCGGGGGAGTTTCCCTTGTGGGGTCTGTCCCTGGTCGCTGAGGTCATAAAGACACACACGACGCACTCTTACCGTATCCTATCTTACCTTTACTCTAACCCCAAATAACACAAAAGTCAAGTTTTATTAACAGCCGTTACAGCACACGGCAAGCGCAATCTTATTAAAATACTCATAACCTCGATCGACAACATCGATCCAATCGGATGTCCCGCCGGCGGACTCGTGCCGGCCCATTTTTTCAAGGAAGGTAGACATGAAAAAATTCTTTTTAATTCTTGCGCTCGCCCTCATCGCAGGAGGCGCGGTTTGCATGAGTTACAGCACGTACTGGGTGTTCGACGTGATCGGCGGTATCGTGCTGATCGGCGGAGGTGTGCTTGCAACGGTTTACGCATTTAAAACCGTCAAGAAAACACCGACACTTATCGCGCTTTTATGCGCGCTATATACGGCCGTCGTGCTACTGCTTATTGCAGGTGCGGTTACTTTTTCCGGGACTATATTATTGGCAATTCTCGGGTCGGCAGCTCTAATACTCTTCGGCTTTCCGCTCGCACGCTTCAACCTTTGACAACACTATCGACGGGCGGCGGGACAGTAAATCTCATCCCGCCGCATCTATGATTTTAAAAAGGACGGTTTGCGTGAAACTGTATATATCCGGTCCGATTACGGGCATAGAAAATTATGAAAAAAACTTCCTCGCCGCCGAGCGTGCACTCCGCCTGCGCGGATACATCGTCGTAAACCCGTGCAAAATACGGCATCACGGAACGACGTGGGAAGATTATATGAAAAAGGATATAGCCGCACTGCTCGACTGCGACGGGGTGGCAATCCTTCCCAATTGGACAAATTCGCGCGGCGCGAATTTGGAAATACGTATCGCGCAGGCTTTGGGTATGCCCGTTAAGCGTTTTACACGGTGGATCAATGAAACACATTGAAATCGTAATGCGGACATTTTGTTTTTGTTTCGGAGTGCTGCTCGCGCTTTCTATACAGGTAAAAATACATGCAAAAAATGCGGCAGAAGTTTTTGCCAATGCGCTGTTCGCTCTTGTCTATATCGGCGCAACGGTTATATTGCTTGTTCTTCCGTGGGCGCTACCGTTGAGAAATTAAAAGAGAGAAAATAATATGGCTCGTAAATGTGCAGTGTGCGGTAAGTGCAAAACTTCTGGATGCGTGATAGCGCCGGATGAGAAATTGCCTGAAGTGAAAAAAGAAGTTTTCGTATGCAGTCAAAAATGTGCAGATACTTTTTTTCGACAAATTAAATCGAGCAGAAAAAAGGCTTTGCGAAAAACACTTGAACAAAAAACCGAAAATGCAACCGGCGGCGATTATATGGATATGTGGGTTACACTAACCCCGAAAGAACAAAAACAACTTGCTATGATCGGCTTCGGTTATCTGAGGACACTCTCCGATAAAACACCGGCAGGGTTTTATAAAGAGTTACGGCTAAGCCAAAACAGGTAAAATTGAATCAACGTAACTCATTTTTATCTTCGATATGGGGCGGCTCTGTTCCCGGAAGATATAATAAATATGATCGACCTTTCTTTATTCTAACTATGTGTCCGAATCTATCGGCAAAATATAGCGCATAATAAATATCATCTTTCAATACCGACCTGTTATAAAATTTTAATGTTCCCCAATCGGAACTTTCGAAACGTTTTGTAATATCCGACTGCAATATTCCATTGTTTCTTTCGATTATTGTCAATAGGGGGTGCATAAGCTTTTTGTAATAAGGATCTCTCAAAACAAATTCATCATACATTTTTTGTAATGGTTTTATGTAGAGGTTATATTCTTTTTGAGTCGCACGCTTCAACATTTCGACTGCCTGCATATACGCTATACGCGCGGCAAGAAAATCCTCTGCAGCTTCAGCTTCTAACGCACGAGCAAGATACGCAGGAACTTCACCAGGGTAGTCATTGATATCATATTTTATAAAAGTATCACTTCCTTCTGTATTGGACATAACAGCATAAACCGAACCGGTATTTACAGCAGAGATGTCCTTTTTCCTTTGCTCTTTTTTGTTTTTGTTTGTGAAATATACAATAGCAATTACGACACCCAGAAGAATAAGGACTCCAATGATAGCTAAAACTATTTTATTGGAAAAAATCGATATGATAATTGCTATGAGCGCAAGTACCCCATATCCTACCGAAGAATTATTGCGTCTTGCCATATATTTACCTCGATTATTATAAAATTTATCCGAAAATTATTCTTAATAAAAATGGCTGTGTATCCAACCGATCACTTTACCATGTATTCTGAGCAACGATTCTGCCTGCTCGTAAGAAAGTTCTTCCGGCTTCGGATAACGCCGTGCGTTCTCGCTTGAAATAATAATTTTTTTTTCTATGACACGGTTTTCCAAACGTTTGATGCGTGTTAGTCCGTTAACGGTTATGACATATATACCGTCACCTTCAAGTTGTGTTGTATCAAAAATTGCATAGTCACCGTCATATAAGCCGACATCGGTCATACTGTCGCCTTTGACCCGCAACATACCGCATTTACGAGGATCGGCTCCGCGTAATAAATCAGTGATAACGGGTATATATGATTTTACCGTACCGAGTTGTGTCGGCTCCTCACCCGTTCCTGCCGCAGCCTTTTGACTATAGAGCGGCAAAAGTACAAGCGCTGCTGTATCTGCCTTATTGGTGGGTATCGGCAGGGGAATTGATTTATTGTATTTAAAAATCGTGTATTGATCGGATTTGAAATCATTGATTATCTTTCCTGCTGTCGCTAAATCCGTATCTGCAGGCAGGTTCGCCAATAGGTCAAGGCGATCGTTCGCTTCTTCAAGCGTCAATCCCGCATCTTCGGCGGCATTTTCAAAAGCTGACTTAAACGGTTTAAAACCTATTTTTTCAAGTTCTATAAGTACACCCAATGTCGGGGTGGAACGACCTCGTTCATATCCTGACCATGTCGTTTGCGGTATTTTCAATTTTTCGGCCATTTCGGTCTGCGAAAAACCTTTGCTTACCCGAAAAACCTTTAATTTTTGTGCTAAATCTTCCAAAAAGAACCTCTTTTAATACAAATCCGCTTGACATTTAGCCGATATGTATTATAATAATACATATCGGCTGGACTTATGCACAACCTAAGCCGGTAAAAAAAAGAAAAGCGAAAAACAATGCGAATTTTTCGCTTTTCCCAAAAAACAAGCCTGTAATCAGGCAAGGACGGTATCTATGATACAGCAAAAGCGAAAAATCCACAAGCCGAAAAATCGAACTATCGGTCACATTTACGGCGGGTGGATCAAGTATCAGCTCGCTCTTATCAACGTATCGCAAACGGACATTGCAGAGAAATTCGGAGTCCGCGATACGTCGGTATGGGCGGTTATTCACGGACGACGCACATCGGCGCGCATTCAACAGGCGATCGCCGAAGCGCTGGGGCTTCCCGATTGGCAGGCGGTACTCGCCGCCGCAAAACGGGCGGTAAAGGAGAATGTCGTATGAAAGTAAAAAATCAAAAAAGGATCAGAGATGAATATATGACGTGCGGTATTTGTCTTGCGCTTGCAGAGATAGCTTCCGGAGCGGAAATCGTTGAAGTGCTTGAAAGCGCAGGTATTACAAAAGAGTTTGCTGAGAGCTGCGGCGTGGACGATTACGATATAGCACAGCTTGAGGATGCTTTTCAGGAGTTACATGAAAGAGAAATAGGAGGAAAACGATGAGTAAACAATTTATGGAAGATGCGCAGGGACGGCAGGTGCCGGTCTCGATGATTAAAAAATTCGATCTCAAACGGCACGATCTGGTGTGTTCGATTATGGAACGCGCTTTTGCCGAGCGCGAGCGGCTCGCGGAGTTCAAGCAGCAAGTATGGGAGGAAATACAGTCTTTTGTTGACGAAAGCGCGAAGGACAGCGGCGCGAAAAAGCTCGGCGGGAGAAAAGGCAATATCACACTTACGAGCTTTGACGGGCGCTACAAGCTCATCGTCGCGGTCAACGACGGCATTCTATTCAACGAAAAGCTCCAGATTGCAAAGCAACTCATCGACGAATGTATCGGCAAGTGGAGCAAGAACGCACGTCCGGAGCTGAAAGTTCTAGTCGACGACGCGTTTAACGTCGGCAAAAACGGACTCGTCAGTACCGGCAAAGTGCTTGGGCTTCGTCGTCTCAACATCACGGATGCAACGTGGCGGCGCGCGATGGACGCGATCACCGAGAGCATACAGGTGGTCAGTTCGAAAACGTATATGCGCTTTTACGAGCGGCAGGATGATGAAAGCTACAAGCAGATACCGCTTGACGTGGCAAGTCTGTAGGGGGCGCACAATGATGGGATGTATCTATCGGGTGGGATTACGGATAAAGAACATCGGCGAGCGCATACACAGCGCGGGGTTACAGCGACTGGGGATTGCGATAATGGACTGCGCGTTAACAATGAGAGGGCGATGATGGAAAAATTATCAAGTCAAGAGCGGATATTCGTCATTACGCAGAATCTGTATGAGAATCATACGGCAGGGCTTTCGAACAAAGAGCTCTCGCAAATTCTCGGCACAAGCGAAACGAATATTTGTCGCGACATGGCATTGTTTGAAAAATATGGATGGGCAGAACGAAACGCAAACGGGCGGTGGCGGCTGTCGCCCTCGTTCGGGAGTATCGCCGGACATATTATGCAGTCGTTTCAGACGGCACGATTACAACTTACGCAAGAGGAAGCACGATATGCAACAGCAATGCAATGACACAAACAAGGAGGCAAATAATGAGTAACAAAGAAATATCAAAAGATATCGTGGCGCTTGAGCAACACAATTTGACCGTTAAACAAGTCGAAGAGCTCTACGGAGACGGTTTACCCTATGATTATAACAGGCTTATCGAAACGGGACGTGTCGCAACACGAAATATCTATCAGTCCATGTTAGACCTTGGAAAAGCCTGTATGCGTATTGCCGCACATGAAACACGGGGGAAGTTTGAAGAGGCTTTGGAACGGATGGGTGCATCACACGCCGACGGTTGGTTCGCTCGGCAGGCTGTACTGAAAATAGGAGACGTTTCTGAAAGTTCACCGGTGAACTTTTTAGGCAAGCGCAAGATTCGTTCCGTCCTCCAGCTGGATGAACCGATAATTAAAACTTACCTTGAAGGCGGCGATTTAGGACCCATTCCGCATGACGATGTAGAAAAGATGTCGTCTCGACAGCTTGAAGAAGAAGTTCGCAAACTGAGAGAAGATCGCAAGCAACAGGATGAAGACCATCAAAAAAAGATTGAAGCACTTGAAAAAGTCGTACGCCAAAAAGAAGGCAAAATCTCTGACATGGAGATGGAGCTTGCCGGCAGGCAACCGCCGACGAAGGAAGACATTGCACAGGCAAAACTCGATGAAAAGCGGAAGCCGCTGTTTACGGCAATTATGAGCGGCATCGAAGATTTGTCGGTCGCGATCGATCGAGTGGAAGACATCTGCAGAACAGACGACGTACAGCTCGATCAGCTGACGCGCCTTGCGCGTTCGTTCGATAGCGAAATGAGTTTGCTCAAAGAAAAGCTGGACACGCTTGACGAAGCGTTAAACGCTGCCTGTCCTATAAAGGAGGACGTGCCGTGTACGAGCAATACGCCGAACAAATGAGACGTGCGGAGAGCGCGAAAGAGCGGAAGGCGGTTATCGACGAGATGTGCCGGATGTTTGCATTTTCAGCCGCGAAAGCCTATAAGGTACTTAAAGAGAGCGGCTGGGAGTCGGGTCGAAAAAAGAGGCGCGATGCGGGCAAGAGTTCGGTCGCCGAAGATACGATCAAAACCGTTGCGGCTCTTACGAAACACAGCCTGCGAAAAAACGGCAAACAGGTCATGCCGGTAACGGTCGCGCGCTCGGTGCTGCTGCAAAACGGCTGGAACGTGCCGGTAAAAAACAGCCGCCTGCGGGAACTGCTTCGGGAGCAACAGCTCCAAACGGCGGAGCTGAAAAAGGCATGCCCGTATCAAAACCTGCGCTCGCTTTATCCGAACCACGTACACATGGCAGATCCGTCGGTCAGTCTTTTGTACTATTCGCCGTCCGGGAAACAGAAAATCGTCCGCGACGATGAGGAGTATAAAAACAAGTCTTTTTTGGAAGGAAAAGAAAAATGTTTGCGCTATGTCCTCATCGACCATTATTCGGCATCTATCTGTGTGCGCTATTATGCGGCGCACGGAGAGACGGCATCGAATATGTACGATTTTCTGCTGTATGCATGGGGGCAGAAAAAGCTGCCGACATACACTTTCCACGGACTTCCCGAACTTTTGTATTGGGATAAGGGATCGGGCAACATCAATAAGGCGACCAGCACCGCGCTTGAAGCGCTGCGGGTAAAGACTGAGACGCACGAGGCGGGAAACCCGAGATCAAAGGGTGCGGTCGAAATTGCGAACAACATTGTTGAAACGCATTTCGAATGCCTCTTGAAGCTCGAAGCAGTGCACAGCATTGACGAGCTGAACGAAGCGGTCGAACGGTGGTGCGCAGCATTCAACGCGAACCTGATCAGCGGATACGACAGCCGCCTTACGCGGTACGGAAAAGCGATCGGAAGCCGGCACGAGCTGTGGGAGCGGATACGGACGGAACAGCTTCGGGAGCTGCCGGACAGGGACGTATGCCGATTGATATTTACCAACGGTATACAGAGCCGTACTGTCGGCGGAAACCTTACGATCAGCGTGTATCATCCGAAGGCAAAAGAATCGCTGTGTTACAGCGTACATACGATACCGGGCATAACGAGCGGAAGCATCGTAAACGCACAGCCGATCTTAGTCGACGACGAAGCGTTGTGTTTAGTGTTGTTCGATCATAACGGCAGTATCGAACGCGCGGAACTTGCTCCGGTCGCTGTCGACGACGCGGGCTTTATGGCAGGGGCCGCCGTGATCGGACAGGAATACAAGCAAAAGCGGAACACGGATCGCGAGATAAAAAACAAAGAGCTTGAAGCGCTTGCGGGCAACGGGAAAGAAGCGGCATTTGCGCCGATTACCGAAGGCAAGGGCTTTAAGACGCACAGTCTTATTAAACCTGAAAATCCGTTTATCCGGCAGGCAACCGGAACGCAAATCAGCGTAAGCACCGTCGAAGTGCACGACATCCTGATAAGCGGCGTCGAAGCGGCAAAGCGGGTAAAAGCTCGGCTCGGTTATGTACCGGAAGGCTTTATCGCGCGTATGCAAGCGGAGTTTAACAATGCGGTACCGTCGAGTCTCATAGACGATTTGGCGGCGGAGTATACAGAGCGTGCGCAGGAGCGCATCGGATAAAAAACATAAGGAGTACACGATGTTGTCGTTACAGGCGAGGAAAAAATTTAAAATCGTTGCAGACCCGTTTACGGGTGATGTAACAAAAGCGGAAGACGTATACATGACAAGCGATACCCGTTTTATCGCGGAGTATCTGTATCAGACGGCGCGTGTCGGCGGGATGGTCGCGCTTATCGGCGAATCGGGCAGCGGCAAGACGACGATCCGCCGTTACGCGATCGATCGTATGCAAACGGAAAGGCAAAAGGTGCGTGTGATCACCCCGCGCATCATCGATAAGTCGAAACTGACTGCATCGAGCATTTGCGATGCGATCATACAGGATTGCTCGGAAGAGCATCCGAAACGGACGCTTGAAGCAAAGGCGCGGCAGATCGAGCGCATTCTGACGAACTCAAGCCGTGCCGGCTGGAGTCACGTTTTGATGATTGAAGAGGCGCACGACCTGCACGTGCAGACGCTGAAATATTTAAAGCGGTTTTGGGAACTCGAAGACGGGTTTAAAAAGCTCTTGGCGATCGTCCTTATCGGACAGCCCGAAATGAAAGGTAAACTAGACGAGGCGAAAAATTGGGAAGCGCGCGAAGTTATCCGCCGTATGGAAGTGTTGGAACTCGAACCGCTTAAAAGCGGTAAAGAGATAGCAGCCTATCTTGATACAAAGTTTACACGGCTCGATCGGGACAGAAAAACGATCATCACCGACGACGCATGCGAAGCGCTCGCGATGAAGCTCAGACGGCAGACGCGGAACGAACAGCAGGTGTACAGCGTCGCCTACCCGCTGCTCGTGAACAACTGGACGAGGAAAGCGATGAACCTTGCGGCGGAACTGGGGAGCGCCGTCGTGAACGCCGATGTCGTGAACTCGCTGTAAGGGGAATCGAGATGACGGTCGGAGATTTTGCGGACTTGGTTGAACGGATGCGGGATGCGCAGAAAAATTATTTCGGGTGTCCCGCACCGTCGAATTTGCATAAAAGCAAAGAGCTTGAAAAGCAGGTAGATAACGCGCTTTCGGAGCGTCGGCAAAAAATGGCGGATGCGCTGCAGACAAAATTATTTTAGGGGGATACAGATGGGCGGTAAAAGGATTTCAATCACAATAACGGACGAACAACAAAAGGCGCTGGAAGAGATGGCTCAGACGGAAGGGTTGGGACGAAGCGCGGCACTGGTACGAAGCATAACACTTAAAGCGCTCCGCTCTGCAAATCGAAGCGGCAATGTCGTGGAAATCGTTATGTCTTTGGAAAACAGCGATGAAGTTACGGAGTATGTAAGGCTGAAGCGGTTCGGTACGGTGGCGTCTTTTGCGACGTACGCGATGGAAAACTTTATGCAGCGAAATCCGCTTACAGCGGCGCAAAAGGCTCTTGTCGGGAAAAATATCAAAGCCGATGAAGTGGGCACACCGTGAGGCTTCCGCTGTAGCGCGGATAGCGGTTTCGAGGTCGCTGTCCGCCGGAGTTTTTGCATAAATAAACTGAAAATTCATAAGGTGTAAGGAGCGTACAAAATGGCCGGAAAAAAGATAGACAGACGGAAAAAACTTATACAGCTCATCCACGTCGCAAAGAGCAAACTGCAGATGAGCGACGGCGATTATCGTGCACTGCTTAGCGGTATCGGCGGAAAAACAAGCAGCGCGGAGCTTACCGTCGCGGAGTTGGAACAGGTTTTCAAAGCGTTCAAATCGCTCGGCTTTGCGGTAAAAAGACTGCCGGTAACGGATCTCGACCGCGGGCTTGCAAGCGATGCACAGCTCGCGTACATCAAGGGGATGTGGGAGTTGGTCAGCAGAGAAAAGACGGAGCGGTCATTGAATCGTTTTGTAAAGCGGATCACCGGTGCCGTGCATTTACGATTTTTGAACGTGTACTCGGCGCAAAAGGTAACGCTCGCATTGCGATCGATGATGATAGATGCCGGCTATGATCCCGACGGCATAGCGGTTACGGAGGTACGATGAATTTATTGCAGGACATGATACGAGACGTTGTCGATCGAGGGGTGGACTACGACGATGCTCTTTGTGCCCTGCGGCATTTTGCCCGCTACTACGGCGGGCAGCATATCTATATACCGGTACATGGCGACACCGATCTCGCCGAGCAAATCAGGGGCATCTTTACGGATGCCGTCGGAGGGGCGGTCGCGGATCGGATAATAGATGTTATCGCAATGCTGTACGGCGGAGTGCAGCATTATATACCGCTTGAAACGCGTGCGTTTAAAAAGCAGATCGCGCTCGAAGTACATAGCGCATACGACGGCACGCAGGAATGTATGAGGGATTTATGTCGCAAATATAACTGCTCGCTTACGCAGATTTACCGGCTGTGGCATGCGGGCGAAGCACAGGCGAAAAAAGCGAAGGCTGCCGCATCGCAGCGCGCGTTCGATTTTTAGCGGCGGTTTTATTAACGGTCGTTATAACAGGTCGAAAACAAAAAACTACTAGACTGTCGGGTATGGATACCGACAGTCTTTTTTTATGCCTCAACTTCGAAGGCGGAAAAATACCGGACAAAATACAACTGTTGCCTGCAGGCGAGTATGTTGCAGGTCGCGACGGTCGGCGCTGGACAAAGCGCAGCGCAGATGCCATTGCGCAAAAATCGAACGAGTATTTGCCGCAACACATTATCGATGAAAACCACGCGACCGACTTGAAGGCGCCGCGCGGTGAAAGCGCGCCCGCAATGGGTTGGTTTACGAACGTACGTGCGGAAGAAGACGGCTCGATTTGGGCTGATGCCGTATGGACGTCTCGCGGAAAAGCTGCGCTTGAAAATCAGGAGTATCGCTATATCTCTCCCGTGTTTGAATGCGACGCATCGGGGGAGATCATTAAAATAATGCGCGCCGCGCTCACCAACAGTCCCAACCTCGAACTGCAAAACCTCAACAGTACACAAACCGCGCCGGCGGATAATCCGGCAAAGGAGATCATAATGAAAAAGGAAATTTGCGCGGCTTTAGGATTACCCGAAACCGCGACCGACAACGAAGTCCTTGCCGCGATCACCGCTCTTAAAACGCAGGCCAACAGCGCACAGACGGTCGATCTTGCCGCTTATGCGCCGCGGGCGGATCTGGCGCAGATGGAAGCGCGAGCGGTTCAAGCGGAAAAGACGCTTGCCGAAATGAACGCCGCACAGCTTAAGGCAAAGGCGATTGCCGCCGTTGAAAAAGCTGTCGCCGATCGAAAGATCGCCCCTGCAAGCAAGGACGCATACCTTGCGATGTGTGCGACCGAAGAAGGGCTTTCAAACTTTGCAAAGATCATGGAAAACTCTCCTGCACTCATTCCGGGTGGTGCTTCGGGAGCTTCCGGCACGCCGCCTGCTGCCGAAACGCAGGCAGAACTCAACGCGGAAGAAGAATCCTTCTGCAAGGCGATGGGCTACACGAAAGAAGAGTGGCTCAAAATCAAAGGGGGTAAATAACTATGATAATCAAAGACAGCACCTTACAGGCTTTGCGCACGATGGTGCGCGCGGAATTCAGACAGGCGTTCGACGCGGCGGTAGCCCGCGAAGACTACAAAGAGCTCGTTACGATCATAACGAGCAACACAAAATCAAACTCGTATGCATGGCTCGGCTCTTTCCCGCAGATGCGCGAATGGATCGGCGACCGTGTCGTGAACAGCATGAAAGAGTTTGCATACACGATCGAAAACAAAAAATACGAAGCGACACTCGGCATTGAACGTACCGACATCGAAGACGACAATCTCGGTCAGTACCGCGTTCTTGCCCAGTCGCAGGGACAGGAGACAGTGTCCTTTTTCTGGCGGCAGATCGCAAAGCTCATGGCAGGCGGCTTTACCGCTCTCTGCTATGACGGGCAAAACTTTTTCGACACCGACCATCCGGTCTACGAAAAAACGGACGGTACCGGCACAAACACGCCCGCATCGAACGTACTCGGAGCCGGAAGCGGGAAACCGTGGTTTTTGCTTGCCCTCGATCGTCCCTTGAAGCCCTTCATTATGCAGGAGCGCTTTGCGCCTGAGTTCGATGAAATCAAAGACACACAAAACAATACGGTCTTTATGAAAGACCAGTATCTCTACGGCATCCGCTACCGCGGAAATTGGGGGTACGGACTGTGGCAGCAGGCGGTTGCCTCGAAAGAAGCACTGACGCCTGAAAACTTCGGGAAGGCTTTCGGCATGATGGAAGCGTTTAAACGCGACGGCGGCGATCCTTTGGGATTGCGTCCGACGCACCTCGTTGTCGATGCGTCAAACCGTGCTGCGGCCGAAGCGATTTTGCTGAAACAGAATTTGGCCGGCGGCGAATCGAACGTCGACTATAACCGCGTCAAGCTCGTCGTTTGTCAGTGGCTGTAATCGGAGGCGGAAATGGAAAAGAAAACCGAACAGTTACAGGCCGCCGCCGAAAAAGCGGCACAGGCGCTGCAGGCTGCGAGCGAAAAGCTGGAAGCAGCGCAAAAAGAGCTTGCGGAAAAACCCGAAGACGAAAAACTGAAAAAACAGGTTGAAGGTCTTACGAAGGGCGTGGAGGCAGCAAAACAAAAGCTCGACGCCGCGCAAACCGCTTTGAAAGAAGCGGAAAAGGCGAATGACGGCGAAGACACAGGCGGAGAGAAAATCCGCCTGAAAGTCCGGAATAAAACCGGACGGCCGACATATTACCGCGCAGGCTTGTGCTTCGCTCAAGTCGACGCGGAATACGAAGTTACGAAAGACATTACAGACATTCTGCTTGTCGATCCGTGGCTTGTCGCACAGGAAGTAAAATGAAAACGCTTTTAACGGCTTCGGAGCTGGAACAGCGGGCGGCGCCTCATTCGCTGCCGATTGCCGACGACGGCAATCTCGATGTCGCTCGCGTGGAGCTTGCGCTCACCGACGCGACGGGGATCATCGTCGCACAGCTTCCGTGGCTGTTAAAAGACAACGACATCATCGATCCCGTGCCGGCGCAGTTTGCGGCCGCATTACAAGGTATCTGTGCTGACATCGCCGTACACCGTTTAACGGACACAGTAACGTCGAGCGAAGATCAGAGGGCATGGTATAGCGACAGCATAAAGCTCTTGGAAAAGATAGACCGCGAGTTTAAAGGCGGATTATCCGGTCCGGATTTACAGGAAGCGTCCGTCGTTGTCGCAGGGGGCGCCGATGATGCGGACGATCCGCGCTATTGGAAAAAAGGCAAGGTGCTGTAATGGGAGTCTCTTGCATATCGGTAAATATAAAAGAGATTGAAACTCTTGCCAAAAAGCTCAAGGGCTATGCTTTAACGCCGGCACAAGAGAACAGTCTCTTAAAAAGTCTCGGCGTTGAAATCGAAACGCAAATATCGGAGCGTATCGAAAGCACGAAGCGAGACCCCGAAGGTAAAACATGGGCGGAGCTTGCCGAAAAAACACGACAGTATTTGTTAAAGCATTTTCCAAGTGCACGACCTCCGCTTTGGCGTACGGGAGAGCTGCTCGACACGATCGAATCGCAGGTATCGGGCGGTGTGCTGCTGACCGGCGCGACGAAAGAGTACGCCGACTATTTACAGGAAGGAACAAAACGAGGAATGCCCGCCCGTCCTTTTATCGGGCTGTCCACACAGGACATATCAGAGCTCGCAAACTTAATCGATGTGTGGCTTAAGGAGCACGTTGCCGCATGAAAAAGACATATTTGGATATACGGAACAGTGTGGTTGAGCAGATACAGGCGGCGTTTGCAAACGATAAGCGGGTAAAGGTCGCCGCACATCCGGGTAATTTTGACGAGGGTGAAATCCGCCGCTTGATGCAGACAACACCTGCGATTTTAACGTCGCTTGTCGGGATAAACGACGAGGATGTCGCGGAATGCTACATCGATTTTGTGAGCTGGGTGCTGCACAGGGCGGACAATAAAGACCGCCTGTATGACGGTGCTTTGTCCCTCGTTTCTGCGTTGGTGGGCGTTATAAAAAAAATTGACAATCCCGTTTCCTACGGTGGCGGAACGAAGATAAACGCGCAGTGCCTGTATACGGGTTCGCTCGATAAAATCAACGCGACGCTCTGGGCGGTACGGTGGCGGCTTATGACTCGGGCGGTATATGACGGCGGCTGGTAGAGCCAGATGCCGCCGATCG
>ERZ773083.1002-NODE-1002-length-20613-cov-3.564646_pt1 | contig 20613 bp, 20 predicted proteins | sample MGYA00511465_ERZ773083 | MGnify/ENA primary metagenome ERZ773083 (study PRJEB29015, sample SAMEA2738001) | human oral metagenome | biome: human oral; feature: human-associated habitat; material: dental | place: China | collected 2060 ... | reverse complement strand
GGCGGCAAAGAGAGCCGCCCGCAGACGGCGCGGCTTCCGCTTCGCGGTCTCGCCGGACGCTTCCTGTCCCGCCGCCGTGCTCTCTTCGGTACCCGTCACAGCATTCTCTCCGGCAACCGTCGCGACACTCTTTTCGGCAACCTCTCCGCTCGCCTCCGCCGTCACTTCCGCTTCCGCCGCTTCCGCTTCCTGCGGCGCACCGCAATTGCCGCAAAAACGCATGCCTTCTTTCACCTCACTGCCACAATGCTTGCACTGTCCCATCCTGCGCCTCCTTATTTTCGCGCTGCACGCATGTTCTACCTGTCTCCGGCAATTCTGTGACGCAAAAAGCGCCTGTGTCCGAATGACACAGGCGCCACTTTCAAAAGCTCCGGCAATTCTGTCAGGACTCTGTTGCTATCCTAACATTTGTTTTGTTAATTTTCAATAGTTTAATAAGTCATGCCTTTTGTTAAATTTAAATTTCATTCATGATGTACTCCGCCATGTTTTGTGCATGGTCGGAGATACGCTCCAGATTGTCGATGATCTCGATAAAGACCAGACCTGCCTCCGGCTTGCACTCGCCCCGCGAGAGCCGGTCCATGTGGCGCTCCTTCTGCTCATCGCGCAGCGAGTCCACGAGATCCTCGCAGGCGCTCACCTTTCTCGCGCTGGTCACACTCCGCTCTTCCCGCGCCTTGACCGCATAGCGGAAGGCTTCCTGCACGGCGTCCGTCATATCGCGGAGATCCTTCTTGCCGGTCTCCGAGAGCATGAGCTGGCGCGTCATCAGGAGCTGCACTTCCTTGGCGACATTTTCCGCGTGATCGCCCGAGCGCTCCAGATCCGTCAGCGTGTTGAAGAGATCCGCGACGACCAGGCGCTGGTGGTCGTTGACTGGCAGCGTGTTCGCCTTGATTAGATACTCCGAGAGCTCGCGGTTCATCGCATTGATTTTCTTCTCGGTCTCGAAAATTTCGGCGATGACCGCCTCATCCTGCGTAAAGCAGACCTCACAGGCGCGCTCCACATTGCGGAGCGTGAGCTTACCCATGGTCGCGACCGCATTCGAGAGTGCCGCGACCGCAATCGCCGGCTGCTCAAAGATACGCGGATCCAGACGGGTCACAAACTCTTCTTCCTTCTTCTCACCCGTGAGCAACGCCTGCTTCTCCGGCACCAGCATGCCCGAGAGCTTGACCAGCTGCTCGCCGAACGGGAACAGCAAAACGGTCATGGTCAGCTTAAAGCCCGTGTGGAACATGGAAATCTGCACGGGGCTGATGTGATAGTGCGCGAGTGTCGGCTTCAGCGCGAAGAGCAGAATGCTGATGACCGTGAAAAGCAGCGCGCCTATCATATTGAACGAGAGGTGAATCACCGCCGCGCGCCGCGCATCGCGCGAACCGCCGATCGACGAGAGCATGGCGGTCACGCAGGAGCCGATGTTCTCACCGAGGGTGATGAACATCGCGGCATTCGTCATAATCAGGCCGTTGCCGGCGAGCATCTGCAAAATACCGACCGAGACCGAAGAACTCTGTAAGAGCGCCGTGACAACCGCACCGGCGAGAATGCCGAGAAACGGATTCGAGCCGAGCGTCGTGAACACCGTCGCAAAAATCGGCGCGTCGGTGTACGGCGCGACCGACTCCGACATGAACTTGAGACCCTGGAACAGAAGACCGAAACCGATGATAATCTCCGCGCGGTTCTTCTTGGTGTCGGACTTCGAGAACATGATGATGCCCGCGCCGATGCCGATTAAGACCGGTGCGTAGAACTCCGGGTTCAGGAACTTCATCGAGTCGCCGATCTGGCTCAGCGAGACAATCCACGCGGTCACCGTGGTACCGATGTTTGCGCCCATGATGACGCCGACCGCCTGGCTCAGTGTCATGAGACCGGCGCTCACGAAACCGACGACCATGACTGTGGTCGCGCCCGAACTCTGGATGATACCGGTGATCAGGGTTCCGACCAACACAGCTTTCAGCCGGTTCGAAGTCAGCATCCCCAGGAAGTCCTTCATTTTGTTGCCGACAGACTTTTGTGTTCCTTCCGCCATGACATGCATGCCGTAGAGGAACATACCCAGTCCTCCGATAAAGAGAAACAGATTTGTGATATTGTCGAGCATAGCCCCCCCGCGGGTCAAACGCACCGCCCAGTTTTGCCGGTTACGGGCTCAGTGTAGCATAGCTCTGTTTTGCTGTGCAAGTTCGCAAAAGAACGTTTTTTACACCGGTATTTCCCCTGCTTCTGTCTCTTTTTGCCGAGTTCGGAGGGGCAGCGGACTGCCGTTTAACTTTGCCGCCGTCAGGGCATCGCCCTCATAGCACAGTTTCAGCGAAAAGAACGGGATATTCCGCTGTAACAGGGGCAGGAAAATGCGGTCGCCCTCCCAGAGCGGCAGCTTTAAGACCTCCTCCTTCGGAACCCAGGAAGAAATGCCCTCCTCCGTGTCGTGGTATTCCCCCGTGAAGCCGTCCGCCAAAAAGAGGTGCATGTGTTCCGCCTCATAGCGGTCGGAAACAAATGTCACGATACCTGCATAGCGGTAATGCGTGAGGGTGTAGCCGGTCTCCTCAAATACCTCGCGCGCCGCGCACTCCTCCGGGCTCTCCCCTTCCAAAAACTTGCCGCCGACACCGACATACTTGCCCTCGTTGATGTCGTTTTTCTTAGTCACGCGGTGCAGCATGAGCCATTTTCCGTCGCGCTCCAGATAACATAGACTTGTGCTGTACATGGATTCCTCCTCCGATTGTTTGCCTTTTATTATAGCGGCTCAGAGGATAAAGGGGATGACGGTGCGGTAGTTTTTTTGACCGAGCCGCAGCTCGGCAATTTGCACGGGGAAGCTGTAGAGCTTTTGCAACTTTTCCTCGGTGAGCAATTCCGCGGCATTACCGCTCTCACTGCAACGCCCAGGATAAAGCAAAAGGACACGGTCTGCGAGTTGCAGCGCATGTTCCGGGAAATGCGTGTTAATGAAAAACGCCAATCCTTCCCGTTCCTTCAATTCCTGCACGGTCTTCAAAATACGGTACTGATTTTTAAAGTCCAAATTGGCCTCCGGCTCATCGAGTACCATGAGTTCCGGCTCTGCCGCCAAGGCACGCGCAATCAGCGCCATCTGAAGCTCTCCGCCGCTGATACGCGAACAAAGCTTTCCCGAGATATTCGTGATTCCGATTTTTTCAAGACAATTGCGCGCAATGCGCTTATCGTGCTCGCGCGGTTGGGAAAAAAGTCCCACATGTACCGCGCGCCCCAGTAGGACAAGTTCTTCCACGGTATAGGCAAAGCTGTAACGTCTCGCCTGCGGAACATAGGCAATCCTTCGAAACAATTCTCGCGCCGAAAACTCTCCCACCGGCTTTCCGTCGAGAAAACTACCGCCACGTTGAAAAGGTGCAAATCCCAGTGCAGCTCGGAGAAGACTGGTTTTACCTGCGCCGTTCGGGCCGAGCGCCGTGAGTATTTCGCCCTGTGAGAGCGATAGGTTGATGTGTTCAAAAAGAGGCTTATCCGCCCCGTAGGCAAAGCAGGCATCTCGAAGTTCAAATTTCATTCCTGAATTCCTCCGGTTTTTCGGAGCAACACAATAAACACCGGTGCGCCGATTGCCGCCGTGAGTACCGAAAGCGGCAATTCCGATGCACTCACACTCCGCGCAATCGTATCGATGCATAGCAAAAAGAGTGCACCCAAAATTGCAGAGCTCGGCAATACCAAGCGATTGTCGTTTCCGAAGAGCATTCTCGCTCCGTGCGGCGCGAGCAAGCCCACCCAACCGACTTTCCCCGCAAGAGACACAACCGAAGCAGTAATCAACGCCGAGAATAGAATTATCACCGCGCGGAGCCGCTGTACCTTCAGTCCCAGTGCTCTGGCCTCATCCTCGCTGAGTGAAAGCGCATTGAAGCGCCAGCGAAGGGCAAGTAAGACCGCAATACCGAGCAGAATCGGGATACTGCCGAGCAGTACGGCACGAAGTCCCACTCCGGAAAAGCTTCCCATCAACCAAAAGGTAATCTGTGGCAGTACATCCTGCGGATCGGCCGTATATTTCATAAGCGAGACCATGGCTTCGCAAAGTGCCCCGATGACAATGCCGGAGAGCACCAACATCATCGCCGAACTCTGTCCCCTAATTTGACTTAAGCGGCACACCAGTCCGATTGCCAATACGCCAAAGACAAAGGCGAGTGCCTGTATCCCGGCTCCGTTCAGACGGAGTAAAATGCCTAGGGTGGCACCGAGAGATGCCCCGGTTGCGGCACCCAGTGTATCCGGAGTTGCCAGCGGATTTGAAAACATACTCTGAAAAGCCGCTCCCGCAACCGATAGTCCCGCTCCTGCGAGTGCCGCGAGCAAAGCCCGCGGCAGGCGTACTTGCATTACAACCGCATATAATCTGCTATCCGCAGGCTCCCGCCCGAGCAGCACGCGGGCGCACTCCGAAAGCTTTAGCGGATAGCGCCCGATACACAATGCGGCAATAAAAGCCAACAACAGCGCCGTGAGAGAGAGCAGGAGCCACAAGCCGACTCTCCGTCTCATTTCTTGACCATCCCCTCCGCAGCCTGTTTCGACGGGTTGTACATCTTCTTAAGCATCTCATCCGTAAGCTCTACATTGTAGTACTGTGCGAAATACTCACGCGTAATCCGATCGATGTCCAAATCCGCAAACTTTTCAGGATAAACTGTCTTCGCAAGCCACTGCAGCGTGACCGGCGTATCTGCACCCGGCGTAAAGGTACGGTAAATTCCGAGCGGCATCTTGTAGACTTCATGGTTCTGCACTGCCTTTACCTTAGACCAATCATCCGAGCCGATACGGTTCTCATAGAGATCTTCCGGCTGTGTACCGGTGAAGTTCGTAATCAGAATCAAATCCGGATTCCACTGATACACCTGTTCCATATTGATCTGCACCGTTTTGCCATCCGGAATCTCTGCCGCCACATTGATTGCACCGACGGCATCCGTCCAGTACTGTCCGAAGAAGTTCTTACCGGAGGCCACCATGCCGGAGTCATCATAGCGGAACAAAACCAGTACCCGCTTTTTCTCTTCTTCCTTAAGGCTTCCGACCCTCTCTTGCACCATCTCATAGGCCTTTCGACTGTAAGCTTCAATTTGGGCGGCTTTTTCACTGCCGCCGAATATCTGATCCAACAGAGAAATCCATTGTTCGTAAGTTGCAATCACATCAAAATTATACTTGGACGGAATTACACAGATGGCCGGGATACCCGCATTCCGCAGCGCCTCCGCGTTGTCCTTCGTGACACCGATTACAATGTCGGGGTTCAATTTCATCACTTCTTCGACATTGAGCTCGTTTCCCTTTGCAAAGCCGGTCTCCGCCTTCAGAATCTCCGGGTAAAGGTCTCCCAACAAACCGTTCTGCGCCGCACTCATGGATACCGGATGAATGCCGACAATCTTATCCGCCGAGCCGAGATACACACTGAGCACCGAGGCCATCGGAAAGACATCGCCGACTACAATACGATCAATCTTCTCCGGGATTTCCGTAACCGCTCCGCTGTCATCCGTAACCGTGCGACGCGCTGCCTCCGCGACAGCGGTCTCGGAACTTGCAACCGTCGTGCTCTCCGTTCCGCTCGCCGCGCTCCCCGATGTTTCTGCCGCCTGTTGTTTTCCGCAAGCGACTGCCAGTGTTGCCGCGCAGATTAATGCAAGTAAAAACAATGAACGCTTTTTCATCTTCCTTCCTCCAATCCTATTCTGTACTTCCACGCTTCTTCATCCAGTAAATTCCATCTCTCCTTTTCACACACACGACTTGATACCGCATGCTGCGGCAGAGAGAGCTCCGCAATTCCTTTCTTGGATCTGAGAGCGAGCAACAGCGGATCCGCAGCAATGCCATCGAACCCTTCCTCATTGATTCGCTCGGCGATACGCTCTTCCTTCACACAAACTTCCACTCCCAAGTCCTCGGCCTCCTGTCCCGGAAACACCGTTTTACAGTGTACTTCCTTGCCTCGGCTTCTGAGATAGCTTCGTAGTGAATGAGCAATTAATGCGTCGTGAAAGAGTAACCACGATGCCTTTGTTTGATGCTTCTCTTCCCCGCCCGCTTCCGGCACAAAAATGCGCGACACACCGCTCTCTTCAGTCGCAAGGAGCACTTCAAAATAGGACTTCCATGCTTCCTCTCCGATCGGAAAACCTGCGAGATACGGCGTTCCGAAAATCTTTTCTGCCTCCTTTGCAACACGAAGCCCCGCCGTGGTAAGTGCAAGGTTCACCGTTGCACTGCCGAAACTCCGTATGCTATCAAGCCCTGTAGAACGCACTCGATATCCCGCCGAACGGAGCCGCGCCGCAAAGTAAGCTTCCTCTGTCTCCGTAAGATCCAGAGGGGAGAGACCGCAAAGATTGAGCGTGCGCGCTTCAGGTGACTGCTTTCCTTGCGCAAAACGCGCAAACAGCGTATGCCAAGCTTCCGCAATCCCGTCCTGATAGGAACCCTCCATACCCGCGGTCGGAAAACCAAAGGCCGGAATTCCGAGCTCTGCCTCCAACTCTCGCGCAACACCTCGAAAATCAAAGCCGATAACATTGGGCACCGGGCTCCCGACAATCGCAATAAAGGCCGGTTTCAACTCATGTGCAGCTGCGCATATCTTCCTGATCAGCTTCTCATCATCCCCAAGTGCGGCATCTGTTTTTCTCAATCCCGTGCAGTAAACCGAAGAACGGCTTCCGTACCATCTTGGCTCATCAAAGAGTGCGTAGTTTCCCGTGCAACCAGAGGCGTCGTGGATACAAATCATACCGCCGAGCGGGAAGAGCGCCGAGCACACGCCGGAATAATCTGCCGCAAAAGGCGGTAGGTACATGGCAAGACGACTTCTCATACGATTCCTCCGTAGGCCTCTATGCTTGTGCGGAGATCTGCTTCTTCCGCCGCACTCTCTCGTAAGCTGCGCATCAGCCGTATGAGGCCGTCATAACCGTACATGCCTTCATCGGACGCGAGATCTAACAGGTGGCGACTACCCGCATAGTAGGCAACCTCACTGCCGATTGCGAGCGTATCGCTCCTCTCCTGTTGCGCGTAATCCAGCGTTCTCTCAGGCGCCAATGCTTCACGAATCCTGAGGGAAGGTAAGCTCTCCGAGAGTCTTGTTTTCGCCTCACGCTCTATGGGCAACAGCTTACTGAGAGAGACCTCCCGCACACAGAATCCGTAAGCATGTAGAGTTTCCGCCAGTGCAAACGGACGCCGCACCGCACTGTCGGAAATCAGCAGCGGAAGTTCGCCCAACGCCTCCCGGGTCTTTGCGATTTCCGCCTTTGCTTTTTCCTCCCAGTCTATAAGCTCTCCCGAAAAATCATGCCCGAGTGCCTGCCCAAGCGCTTCATAATTCTGTTTGATCTCCGAAAGCGAATAACTGACCGGTTGAAAGAGAGCCGGGATTCGGTTGCGCTCCGCAAGCCGCGACGCCCCCGGCTTTGCATAGGGCTCCGTGATAATTGCCGCTCGCACCGCGCCAAGTCGCTGAAAAGAGGCAAAATCTTCCATATCGGGAAGCTCAATCAGTTCTTCTCCGATGCGACTGAGTAATAGGCGTAGATCCGAGCTCTCCGGAAGTTTCACATTGTTTCCAAACAGCCCTACAGCTCTATGCTTTGTCTCGGCAATCGGAAGTAAACTCATCATGCTCTGATACGCCGTGACCAGCGGCGGCAACTTGGTGTCCGCGGCAATCGGATTCATATGGCAGGCTCGGAACATAATATCCGGATGCCGCTCCGATAGTTCCGCCAAGATAGCTTCTAAGTCTGTGCCGATGAAGTCGTCCAGACAGGAGACAAAGAGGAACAGGACCTTCAATCTCCCCTCCAGACGACAGAGGTACTCCTCGGCACCCTCCAACAGAATATCGTCATAGCCTCTGATAATGTCCTCTCTCGTTAGGTAGAGATAGGCCATGCGGTTCTTGTAGCCGTGTTGGAATGCCCCTAGGGCACCGTGTCGAAAGCAGGCACTGGGGCAGCAGAACAGAAGCTGACTTTCCGGCACCAACTGTGTCATTCGTATGGGGCCCCAACCGCCGTGTGCCGGAGAACAGTAATGCAAACTCTCTTTCATACTTTCTCCTCCCCGTTCATTAAGCCTGCTACAAGCTCAGCCAACGCAAAGTAATCCGCCGCCACCTCACAGTCCGGAAAGGCTTCTATGACGGTACGTCCACTCTCCTCAGCTCGTTGAACATCATCGCTTCGGCGTATTGTTTGTAAAATATTGAGTCCGCTCTCCTCCGCAAATCGTTCCACCAGTGCCCTCTCATCCTTGACACGTCGCTCGTTCAAAATGAGACCGCGCACTCGCGCATAGCCGCGCTTTTCGAAATGTTTGACCGCGCGGTTGATGTTGTCGGCCGCAAAGAGTGCCATCATCTCGCCGGATGTCACAATCAGCACATGTTCGGCATAGCCGTCACGTATCGGCATTGCAAAACCACCGCAGACCACATCTCCCAGCACATCGTAGAGCACGATGTCCGGCTTATAAATTTCAAACGCTTCCAATTCCTCCAGCTTTTGAAAGGCCGAGATAATACCCAGACCTGCACAGCCCACACCGGGCATGGGCCCCCCTGACTCGACGCAGAGCACACCGCCATACCCCTCGTGCACCAAGTCTTTTAGCTCGGTTTCATCTCCCGTCTCCCGCAGTGCTTCCAAAACCGAGCATATCTTTTTTCCACCCAATAGGTTCTTGGTCGAATCAGCCTTCGGATCACAACCGATCTGCATGACACGGTAACGCTTGCTGAGCGCCGCCGCCAAATTTGAGCAAGTGGTTGACTTTCCGATTCCTCCTTTTCCGTAGATTGCAACTTTTAACACAAAGTCCCCCTTTCCCTTGCATTTTTGAGCGCCTTACTCTACACTTCAGTTAGTTATATATTGCTAACTACTTTAGTTTACTTGAACTAAGACCTTTTTGCAGTTGCACACGCAACAGTGTGGAAATGAGGCCCCATGCTAACTCCTGCTCACTTGCAATGCGCCACCTGCTTTCAACATTTTTCTGACGAGGACTGCGTCCGTTTCTTAGACGCCGTGCCACACAGTACGCGCTGTTTTGCCCCCGGGGAGACTGTTTTTCTCCCCGGAACGACCATTCGCCGCAGCGCATTGATACTCTCGGGCCATGTTCACATCTGTCATGCCGCAGGCGATACGGAAACCATTGCCGCCGTGTACGGTCCCGGCGAATTGATCGGTTGCTCCTTTGAGCTTTCCGGCGCGGTCAATGACTGTTGTTACATACGCGCTGCGGTCCAAAGTCAATTGCTTTTTTTCTCCATCCTTGACTTTATTCGCAACGGAACACAGCTCAACTTTTACTCCAAATTTATTGAGGACTTTCTTCGTTCTTACGCACATGCCCCCATCTCATTGAACCGAACCATACAAGTGATGAGTGAAAAGACCCTGCGAGAAAAGCTTCTGCGCTTCTTCTCGGATTTGTCCCGTGACGCAGACTCCCGCCGATTTTATCTATCGCTAAATCAAGAGCAACTTGCCCAGCGCATCGGCTCGGAGCGCAGCTCTGTCTGCCGCGAGCTCGGAAAACTGCGCCAGGAAAGAATTCTGAAATTAGAAAACGGGTGGGTGGAACTTTTATAGTTCCACCCACCCGTTTTTCTTTTTGATTTACTTTACTGCACCCTGTCACGGAATTCCCGCACCGCCGCCTCGCGGTAAATCTTCCGGCCGCGCTCGGAGAGCCGCACAAAGGTGATGTTGTCGCGGAGTTCCAGAACAATCGCGTCGAAGGCGTCCAAGTACTTATAGACCGCCTCGTTGTCCATGCGCACCTTGCCGTCCACATAGGCGCGCTCCAGACCGCTGTTCTCGTGCTGCCGGATAAAGCGCCGCGAGACGCGGTTTCGAAGTTCGTCAAAGAGCCAGTCCAGGGTTTTTACCGTCGGGGCAATGTAACCGAGCAGATTGACTGCCTCAATCATGCGGAGCGGCGCTTCTTCCTCGTGCTCCCGCTTGTCCTCATCCATCCAGAAGAGCTTAATCGGCATCTCCCGCTCAAACATTCCGACAATCTCTGCGATATCTCCCATCTTCTCTCCTCTGCGCCGCGCGCACCGGTATGTTTTGACTGGTATCGCCGTCATTGTAACACGCCGCCCCCGGCTTTCCAAGGGACGAGACAGAGACAGGCTCGCGGAAGAAACCCGCACGACTTATCCGGAACGACAAAAAAGAGCTGTAGAGAACTTCGTCTCTACAGCTCTTTGCTTCGCGGAGAGCATGGGATTCGAACCCACGCACCGGTCACCCGGCCTAACGCATTTCGAGTGCGCCCCCTTGAACCGCTTGGGTAACTCTCCGAATACCAAAAAAGTATAGCAGAGCTTTCCGGCTTTGTCACGCAAAATTTTGCAATTCTCAGTGCGGTGCGACGCCGACCTCCGCGCTCTCATGTTCTGTCTGCACCGCGGCACCCGGCGCGCTGTGATCTGCCGTCTCAAAGTCCTCCGCCGCGCCGTAGACGATTTTCCCGTTCCAATCAAAGCGAAGCCAGCGCACATTGACCGCGGTGCAGCGCAGCGCTTCCCCTCGCTTTGCCTTGCCCGCGACGGTTCCGTCCGTGCCGGGGCGGTCGCGGAGCTCACTCTCCTCTGCCTTGCAGTAGACAATCTGATTGCTGCCGCTGAAGCGGTAGCCGTTTACAATGTCCTCCGGGCGCGCTTCCACGGTGCCCGTAGCGGCCGCGCTCTCACTGCTGCTATGCAGCTCCATCACGGAACTGCTCTCCGCAAGACTTATGGTCACCTGCTTCTTTTTGCCGCAGGCCGTGAACATCGCAAGCGCAAGCGGCAGCGCGAACACCGCCGCAATTCTTCTACCTCTCAATGGTTCCTCCTCCGAGCACGATTCCCGCCTCCGTATAGAGCACAACAGCCTGTCCCGGCGTCACGGCGCGCTGCGGTGTCTGGAACATGACCTGTATCTTCCCGTCCGGCAGCATGAGGACCTCACAGTCTGCACCGCCGTGGTTATAGCGTATCTTTGCGCGGCAGCGAAGCTTTGTCCCGATCTCCGGCTGCGAAACGGCCATCCAGTTCACATCGTCCGCGAGAAGCTTTGACGCAAAGACCTCTTTACCCGTGCCGAGCACGACTTCATTGGTTTCGGGGCGAAGCGCGGTCACATAGCGAGGCTCACCGAAGGCTATCCCGAGCCCTTTCCGCTGTCCGACCGTATAGTGGGTAATGCCTCTGTGCTGTCCGAGCACCTGCCCCGCCGTGTCCACAAAATTGCCCGGCGCACTCGGCTCTCCCGTGCTCTCGTCAATAAAGCGCGCGTAGTCGCCGTCCGGCACGAAGCAGATTTCCTGGCTGTCGGGCTTCGCGGCGACCGGAAGCCCGGCTGCCGCCGCAATCGCGCGAACCTCCGGCTTCTCATACGCCCCGATCGGCATCAGGGTGTGCGAGAGTTGCCGCTGCGTCAGATTGTAGAGCGCATAGGTCTGATCCTTGGCGGCGGTCTTCGAGAGACCGAGCGCATAGCGCCCGTTCTCCAGGCAATGTATCTGCGCGTAGTGGCCGGTCGCGATATACTCCGCGCCGAGCAGGAGACTCCGCTCAAGCAGTGCCTCCCACTTTACAAAGCGGTTGCAGGCGATACAGGGATTCGGGGTGCGCCCCAGGCGGTACTCCCGCACAAAGTAATCGATGACATCGCGCTTGAATTCCGCGCGAAAGTTCATCACATAGTAGGGAATGTCCAGCACCTCGGCGACACGGCGCGCGTCCTCCACGGCGGAAATGCCGCAACAACCGCCCTTTTTCTCGACCTCGCACTTTGTCTCGCTCTGCCAGATCTGCATGGTCACGCCAATCACCTCATAGCCCTGCTCTTTCAGGAGATAGGCCGCGACCGAGCTGTCCACGCCGCCGGACATCCCGACGACCACCTTCTTTCCCATCCTGTACTTCCTCTCTGTCTCAGAAACTCCAGCCGTCGCTCGGCGTGATGTCGTCTCGCGGCGGTGTTTCCGCCGTATTGTCCGCGGCTTTCTTCTCGCCCGCGCTCTCATCCGGCGCTGTATCTTTGTCTCCGCTGTCGTTTGCTTCCGTCTCTGCTTCCGTCGCAGTCTGTGCTTCTGTCTCGGTCTGCGCTTCGGTCTCACGCGCTACGCTGTCCGCTGCCTCGTCCTCGCCGCTCTGCTTCTCTTCCGGCGCGGGTTCCGGTGTGACCGCACGAACACTTGTATTGCTCGTACGCGGCGCGCGGTCGTCTCCGGTGTTCCGCGCGTTTCCCGCAGCCCGCATGCACTGCGCGGCGCGCGCCACGATAAAGAGGTCCAGAACAACCGCCGGATACATGGTGAGATCCGTGTCAAAACCAAACAGCGCAAGCAGCGCGACAATGAGCGTGGACATGGTCCGCGCATAGCCGGTCAGACGGTAGGTGCTGCCGAAATCGGTATAGACGCCGACAAAGCGCAGAAGCAGCGCCGCGAGCACGGCTTCCACGAGATTCAGCAGGAAAAAGCCGATCAGGAAACCGGCGTAGATAATCACGCCCGCGATGATGAGCCCCCATTTGACATAGCCGGTGAGGGAGAGCAGCGTTTCTTTGCTGATACCGTCCCGAAAATCGTGAAACTGAATGGTCCGCAAGTCTGCGGCAATGCCGCCGCTGTCGTTTTTCATCACAAGCTGATCCGCATCGCCGAGAAGCACGACCGATTTCAGCGCCATCAGCGTGCGGGTCTCCTGCGCATTTAAATCAATCTTGTGGCTCGCATCCGTATTGATGTCCACATAGTAGTCCGCGCCCTCCCGATGATAGCCGCCGGGCACCGAGAGCTTGCCGCTTTGAATCGTGAATTCGGGGATATTGGCCTCAAAGAAATGCCGCACGCCGCCCTGCCGCTGCCAGAACATGCCGAGCGGCAGCGCAAAGCCCGTGAGCCAGGTCAGCAGGCAGAGAAAGGCGCAGTAGCCAAAAAAGCGACCCGTCCGCCGCCGCATGAGCTGCCGATAGTCTTTTAAGCGAAACAAGGCACTCCGAAAGTCTTTAAACATTTTGTTCCTCCTGTAAGCCTTTGACGCAGTTCGTGACAATCTGTGCGGCTCTCCGCACTTCCTCCTCCGTATTCTCCGCGCCGAAGCTGAAGCGGAGCGAGGCGCGCGCCTCTTGTTCGCTTCGCCCCATCGCGAGGAGCACATGGGAGGGCTCGAGCGCACCAGAGGCGCAGGCCGCGCCCGCGCTCGCCGCAATGCCCGCCTGATCGAGAAGAATCAGCAAAAGTTCCGCCGAGATACCGGGAAAACAGAGATTTAGGTGTCCGTGGAGCCGCGCGCTCTCGCTGCCGTTTCGATATACAGCGGGAAGCTCTTCCCGCAGCAGGCGGAAAAACAGCTCCGTGCTCGCCCGCTTCTTTTCTCCACTCTCCGCCATCTCCGCGAAAGCGGCCTTCGCCGCCGCTGCCATTCCGACAATCCCGGCGACATTTTCGGTTCCGGCGCGCCGCCCTCTCTCCTGCGCGCCGCCGTGTAAGAGCGCGCCGACAGCAAGGCCGCGGCGTATATAGAGAAAGCCGACGCCCTTCGGCCCGCCGAACTTATGGGCGCTCACCGAAAAGAGATCCGGCAGTTCTTCGCCGAGTAAGCTCTTAAGCGGCAGCTGACCGTAAACCTGCACGAGGTCGCTGTGCAGCGGAACATTCCGCTCCCTGCAGCGCGCGAGCAGTTCTCCGAGCGGTTGCAGCGCGCCGGTCTCGTTGTTTGCCCCCATACAGGAGACGAGCGCCGGTCTTTTTTCCAACAGGGCGTCGAGCTCCGAAAGTGCTGCGACGCCGTCGCCGGTGACCGGGAGCAGCGCATAGTCGAGAAGCCCGGTCTCTTTGCCGTAGCGCAGGGTTTCCAGCACCGCGTGGTGCTCAATCGCCGTGCTGACGAGAAAGGGCGCTTCGCCGCGCGAGCGCGCCGCTTCCGCCATCGAAAGCAGCGCCCAGTTATCCGCCTCCGTGCCGCCCGAGGTGAAGTAAATCTCTTCCGGCAGGCAGCCGAGGGTCTCCGCGATCTCCCGTCTCGCCCGGCTGACCGCCTGCCGTGCTCTCCTGCCGCTCTCATAGAGCGCCGAGGGGTTTCCGCACTGCTCTGTCAGATACGGGAGCATGGCTTCGAGCGCCGAAGGGCAGAGCGACACAGTCGCCGCGTGATCCAGATAAATCAAGGCTTCTCTCCCTCTTCGAGGAGATAGGGCGTGACCTGGTACACATAGTAGTTCAGCCAGTTTGTGTAGAGCGTATTTGCCATGTTCCGCCAGGAGAGCAGGGGACGGCCGCTCGGGTCATCGTTCTCATAGTAGTGGAGCGGAATCTTCGGCTCCATGCCCCGCGCCTTGTCGCGCCGATACTCGCTGTCCAAGGTCATGCGGTCGTACTCCGGATGCCCCTGCACAAAAATCTGCCGCCCGGTCTCGTCCATGAGGAGAAGCACGCCCGCCTCGTCCGACTCCGCCAGAATCGTGAGCTCCGGGTGCTTTACAATGTCCTCGCGCCGCACCTCGGTCCAGCGGGAGTGCGGGCAGTCCATGTAGTCGTCCATACTCCTGACCAGCGGCACCGAGTGGTGCAGCACCTTGTGGCAATAGACACCGGAGAGCTTCTCCTTCCGCGGGTACTTCTGAATCCCATAGTGATAGTAGAGCCCCGCCTGCGCGCCCCAGCAGATATGGAAGGTCGAGGTCACATGGGTCTTTGACCACTCCATGATGCCGCAGAGCTCCTCCCAATAGCTCACTTCCTCGTAGGGCATGTTCTCGACCGGCGCCCCCGTGATGATGAGACCGTCGAAGTGACGGTGCTTCACCTCGTCGAAAAAGACATAAAAATTCGAGATATGGCTCTTACTCGTGTGGGTCGCCTCGTGGGAACTGGTCATCAAAAAGGTGCAGTCCACCTGAAGCGGCGTATTCGAGAGCGCGCGGAGCAGCTGGAGCTCCGTGTCCTCTTTGAGCGGCATCAGGTTCAGAATCAGGATCTGCAGCGGGCGAATGTCCTGCGACACCGCGCGTTTTTCGTCCATCACGAAGATGTTCTCCTGTTCCAAAATTGCCTTTGCCGGCAAATCGTTCTGTATGCGTATGGGCATTGCCGCACCTCCTGTTCATTGCTTTGCTTCAGCGGCCTCGCCGCTGTCCGCTCACGACTCCGCCGCGAGAAATTCCGCCTCGCTCAGAATCGGAATGCCGAGCTCGTGCGCCTTCTTGTTTTTGCCGGAAGTCGAGTGAATGTCGTTGTTGATGAGCGCCGTGGTCTTTGCGGAAACCTCTCCCGCAACCTTGCCGCCGCGCGCCGTGATATAGTCCTTGAGCGCCGTCCGGTTCGGGAAATTCACGAGACTGCCCGTGATCACATAGGTCTGTCCCGCATAGCGCTGCGCTTCCGCACCCGCACTCGCCTCGGGTTCCAGCGTCACCTCTTGCAGGAGTTCGTCGATAATCTCCCTCTCCTTCGGGTCCCGGAAAAAGGTCACAATGTCCGCCGCCATCACCGCACCGATGCCGTCAATGCCGGTCAGCGTTTCGACATCGGCCGAGAGCAGCGCCTGTATATCGCCCCGAAACGCCTTTGACAGCACCTTGGCATTCTGCACGCCGACGCCCGGAATGCCGAGCCCGTAGACAAAGCGGGACAGGGGCAGGTGTCTTGCCTTCTCGGCCGCCTCGATCAGTTTTGCCGCCGAAGTCTCGCCGAAGCCCTTCATCGCCGCAATCGCGGCCTCCGCGCGCTTTAAGTGAAAGAGATCCGCGTAGCGGTGGATGAAGCCCTCCTGAATCAGTTTCTCGAGCGTGGTCTCCGAGAGCCCGTCGATATGAAAGGCATCCCGGCTTGTCATCAGCGCAAAGCGCTTCACGCGCTTAATCGCACAGTCCGGGTTCACACAATAGAGGGTCTCGGCGTCGTTCTCCTTGCGGCGTTCCGTTGCCGTGCCGCAGACCGGGCAGTGCGCGGGCGGCTCTGCCGTGTCGCTCTTTGTTAAATTTTCCGCAATCTGCGGGATTATCATATTCGCCTTGTAGACCAGAATGTGGTCGCCGAGACCCAGTTTCAGGCTGCGCAGCACACTCACATTGTGGACGCTCGCGCGCCGCACTTCGGTGCCCTCAAGATCCACCGGGTCAAAAATCGCAACCGGGTTGATGAGACCCGTCCGCGAGGGGCTCCACTCGATTTCGCGGAGCACCGTCTCCGCCTGTTCATCCTGCCACTTAAACGCAATCGCATTCCGCGGGAACTTTGCCGTTCTGCCGAGCGAGTCGCCGTAGGCGATGTCGTCGAGCAGGAGCACCAGGCCGTCCGACGGGAAGTCATTCTCCGGAATCTTCGCCTCAAAGCGCGCCACGGCTTCCCGGAGCGTGTCCGCCGTCACCGTCTCAAACTCGACGACCTCAAAGCCCTGGTCTCTAAGCCACGCAAACTGCGCAGCGCGGGAATTGTTGAAATCAACCCCCTCCGCCTCCACCAGGGAGAACGCGTGAAAGTAGACGCCGCGCGCCGCCGTGACCGCCGGGTCGAGCTGGCGCACCGTGCCCGTGCAGAGATTGCGCGGGTTCTTGTACTTGGCGTCGGTATCCGGCAGTTCGCGGTTAATCCGGCCAAAGTCCGAATAGCGCATCAGCGCTTCGCCGCGGAGCAGGAGCTCTCCCTGATAGGGAATGCGGAGCGGCACATTGCGGAACGCGCGCACATTGTTGGTCACGAGTTCGCCGATGTAGCCGTTACCGCGCGTCACCGCCTGGTAGAGTTCGCCGTTCCGGTAGCGGAGCACAATCGTGAGGCCGTCCATCTTCCAGGAGAGCAGGGCCTTCTCCGCGCCGAGCCAGGCGATCAGCTCATCCACACTCTTTGTCTTGTCGAGCGAGAGCATCGGCTTTTCGTGCGTGATTTTCGGGAGCGACGAGACCACCTCATAGCCGACGCGCTGGGTCGGCGAGCCGGAGAGCACAATGCCGCTCTCCTCTTCGAGCTTTTGCAGGCGGTCGTAGGCGCTGTCGTACTCAAAGTTACTCATGAGCTCGCGGCTCTCCTGGTAATAGGCACGCGCCGCGGGGAGCAGGCGATCGATTAACGCCTGCATCTCTTCTCTTACTTTTCTCTCTTCCATGCCCCGCCATCTCTTTCTCTGCGCTGAAAGTACGCCTTTTGCCGCGCCGCATAGTTTTTCTTTCGCCGCGCTTCCGTGCGCGCGGTTTTCGCGCTCCTGCCGGTGAATGCCTTCGGCTTCTCTTCGAGCAGGGACAGCAAGGTCTTCTGCTCGGCCGCCGTCACATTCCGGAACGCGCCGCTGTGGAGATTGCGCAGGGAGATATTCATGATGCGGATGCGCTTTAAGCTGATCACATGATAGCCGCAGGCCTCGCACATGCGGCGAATCTGCCGGTTTAAGCCCTGCTTCAAAATAATCGAAAAGCTCGTCTTGTCGCGTGCCTCCGCCTTGCAGGGCAGCGTCGTGACCTGCAGTTCCTCGAGGTGCACGCCGCGCCTTAATTTCTCCAGAAAAGCCGGCGTCAGCGCCTTATCGACCCGGACAATGTACTCCTTCTCGTGCCCGTTCTCGCAGCGGAGAATCTGATTCACAAGTTCGCCCTGGTTCGTGAGGAGCAAAAGTCCCTCCGAGTCCTTGTCGAGCCGCCCGATCGGATAAACACGCTCCGGGTAGTCGATTAACTCCACAATATTCGGCGCGCGGTCGTTGTCCGTCGTCGTGCAGACCACGCCGACCGGCTTATTCACCGCAAGCAGAACCTTCTTTTTGGACGCCAGTTCCTCGACCGCGCCGACCCGCCTGCCGTTCACCTTCACTTCCATACCGGCAGAGACCAGCGTCCCGAGTTCCGCCGTTTCCCCCGCGACCGTCACCTTGCCCGCCGCAATGAGCCGGTCGGCTTCCCGGCGCGAGCATACGCCCGCCGCACTCAAGAATTTGTTGATGCGCATTCCCTCGCTCTGATTCACTGTTCTCCCCCTCCGGCGCTGCTTTGCGCCGCTCTCCTACCGCTGTAACTTATAATTATAGGCAAAGCTGTCCCTTTCAGTCAAGTTTAGCCGCCCTGCCGCGCTGTACAGAAAAAGACCGGTGCTCTCGCCCCGGTCCTCTCCCGTTTGTAACATCTCACTCGATCAACATCGCATCCCCGAAGCTGAAAAAGCGGTAGCGCTCCTGCACGGCCTCACGGTAGGCATTTAAAATCTTCTCTCTCCCGGCGAGCGCACTGACCAGCATGACCAGGGTCGACTCGGGGAGATGGAAATTGGTAATCAGGCAGTCCAGAATGCGGAAGCGATAGCCCGGGTAAATAAAAATTTTGGTGTAACCGCTCTCGGCACGGAGCGTTCCGTCCTCATTCGCCGCGGATTCGAGCGTACGGCAGCTCGTCGTGCCGACACACACAATGCGGCCGCCCGCCGCCTTTGCGCGGTTCACGGTCTCTGCTGCCTCCTCGCTCACCACATAGAACTCCTCGTGCATGTGGTGTTTCAGAATATCCTGCTCCTTGACCGGGCGGAAGGTGCCGAGTCCTACATGGAGGGTAATGCGGACAATGATAACGCCCTTCTCCTCCAGCGATTTTAACAGAGCCTCGGTGAAGTGAAGCCCCGCGGTCGGCGCCGCCGCACTGCCCTCGTGCGCCGCGTAGACCGTCTGGTAGCGGTTCTTGTCCTTTAACTGATGGTGAATGTAGGGCGGCAGAGGCATCTGCCCGAGCTCGTCGAGAATCTCCTCAAAGACGCCCTCGTAGGAGAAGCGCACAAAGCGGTTGCCGTCCTCGGTCTGCCCCACAATTTCGCCAATCAGTTTCCCCTCGCCGAAGCTGATCTTCGTGCCGATCGGGCACTTTCTGCCGGGCTTCACGAGAGTCTCCCAGGTTCTGTCCTCTTTTCGCGTGAGGAGCAGCACTTCGATCTTCGCGCCGGTGCCGACCTTCTCACCGATGAGGCGCGCCGGAATCACCTTCGTATCGTTTAAGACCAGGCAGTCGCCGGACTTCAGGTACTCTGCAATGTCCCGGAAATGTCTGTGCTCAATCTCGCCGCTCTCCCGGTGCAACACCATGAGCCGCGAGGAAGCTCTGTCCTCGAGTGGATCCTGCGCAATCAGCTCCTCCGGCAACTCGTAGTAAAAATCTTTTAACTCCATCAGCCTTCCGTCCCTTCCGAAGCCGCCGTGGTCGCTGTGGTCTCTGCGGTCGTCTCTGCCGCGCTTGTCTCCGCCGCGCTCGTGCCCGGAATTTCGATGACCGCATCGGTCACCGCCTCCGTGCTCTCCTCGGTTGCTTCCTCCGCGGCTGCGGCCGCGCTGCCGCCCGCGCGGAGTTTCTGGTAGAGCGAGCCGAGTTTTGCGTCGCTCACAATCGCCTTTGCGAGCGCCGTCCGGTAGTCATTGTTCATCTTCTTGACCGCCTCGCTGCCCTCGGCCGCCTTAATTGCCGCCCGCTCCGCCTCCGTCAGCGACTCGTCCGGCTTCATCTGCAGCCCGTCGCCGGTGCTCACAATGTAAGCGCGCAGCAGCACGGGTGCCGGCGTCTGAATCTTTTTGAACCACGCCTGACTCTCGATGTAGGCGATGTAGCTCCCCGTCTCAACGCCCGGAATCACATAGGTGATTGTGTTCTCGAACGCGTCGTAGAGCTTCTTCTCCGCCGCCATCTGCTCCTGCAGCGCGGTCGGCAGTTCCTGCCCGCTCATGCCGAAGACGCGGTACAGCTCCTCCGCGTCGCCCTGGGAGCGCGCGGTCAGGTAGTCCTGCACGAGCGTGTTGATTGCGTCATCCGTGCACTTCTCGGGCGCGGCGGCCGCATAGTCGTAGCCGCTCTTCCCGGCCTTTTCCGCCTTCGGCTTTGCCGTCTTTTTGTGATCCAGCGCGAGAATCACGAGAATCAGGATGAGCGCCGCAAGCGGCAGCAGGAGAAAACGCCCGAAACGCTGCAGTGTGAGCTCATCGACCCCAAATATCTTTCTATCTTTTTCGTATCGCACTCGTTTAACCTCCGTTGTAATTCACCTATTTTACCATGATTCCAAAACAGACTCCAGTCCGCAATTTTCGACCCGCCGCCTGTCGCTTCACCCTGCCTTTCCCGCAAGGTTTGTCCCGGGAAGGTAAGCTCTGCGCCTATCGCCTTCCTCTCGAAACATACGGTTTCCAAACTGCGCAGCGCGACATGATGCCTTGCATCGCAATCATTTGCGGCGGCAAGGCCGCCCCGTGCCGCCTGCTGTATTGCACTGCCGCGTCATCTTCCGTCCCGCCTTTCCCGCAAGACCTGTCACAGGAAAAGAACTTCCGTACCTCCCGGCCTTCCTCTCCCAACCTACCGTTGCCGAAAAACCGTACACGGCGAAAATGTCTTGTATCGCAATCATTTGCGGCGGCAAGTCCGCCCCCGTACCGCCTGCTGTATTACACTGCCTGCGTCATCTTCCGTCCCGCCTTTCCCGCAAGGTTTGTCTTGGGAAGGTAAGCTCTGCGCCTCATCGCCTTCCTCTCGAAACATACGGTTTCCAAACTGCGCAGCGCGACATGATGCC
>ERZ773083.996-NODE-996-length-20674-cov-3.055822_pt1 | contig 20674 bp, 15 predicted proteins | sample MGYA00511465_ERZ773083 | MGnify/ENA primary metagenome ERZ773083 (study PRJEB29015, sample SAMEA2738001) | human oral metagenome | biome: human oral; feature: human-associated habitat; material: dental | place: China | collected 2060 ... | reverse complement strand
GGCGATATATCTTCTGCCGCATACTTCATGGCAGCAGCACTTATAATTCCGGAGATGCATGTTTTAATAAGGAATGTGGGAATCAATCCCACACGTACCGGTATAATAAAAGGATTTAAACAGATGGGAGCATATGTAAATATATATCCTGCTGAAAATAGTGGCTCAGAACCCTATGCAGATATTGAGATAAAAAGTTCACAACTTCATGGTATTGTAATTGAAGGTTCTATAATTCCTACACTTATAGACGAACTTCCTGTAATATGTGCAGTATCATGCTTTGCACAGGGAAAAACAATAATTAAGGATGCGGCAGAACTTAAAGTCAAAGAATCTGACAGAATAGCCGTTATGTGCAGCGAACTTTCAAAGCTCGGTGCCGATATTACCGAAACCTGTGACGGCATGATAATAAACGGTAAAAAAACGCTCCGACCTTCAAAAATCAATTCATACTATGACCACCGCATAGCTATGACATTTGCCGTATTAAATGCCGCTATAGGCGGCGGAATAAATATTAAAGGCAGTGAATGTGCTGATATATCATATCCCGGATTTTATAATGAACTAAAAAAAGTCTGTCAAAAAAGCTATTGAACATTATATAATGCAGGTCAAAGCTATATTATAACAGACTTAAGTTTTAAATTAATTAAACAAAAAGCAAAAAATACAATATATATTAAAATACATACTGTTTTATACCGTGTCTGTATGATTTTAGACACAGTAATATATGTATGCAGCAGTCTAAGGAAACGACCTTTAAATCATCGTTTCCTTGGACTTCATAGCTGTCCTCTTTCTTAGAGTGGAATCAAGAATTTTTTTTCTTATTCTTAGGCTTTTAGGCGTAACTTCAAGGAGTTCATCAGTATCTATAAATTCAAGTGCTTTTTCAAGACTCATAATCTTAGGAGGAACAAGCTTTAATGCATCATCTGAACCTGAAGCCCTTGTATTTGTAAGCTTTTTTGTCTTGCACACGTTAATTTCAACATCTTCAGACTTTGCACTTTGCCCTATTACCATGCCTGCATATACCTTTTCACCGGGACCTATAAAAAGCAGACCTCTCTCCTGTGCGTTAAAGAGCCCGTAGGTAATTGCCTCACCATTTTCAAATGATATAATCGATCCCGTTTTTCTGTAAAATAAATCTCCCTTATATAGACCGTAACCGTCATATTCTGTATTTATTATTCCATTCCCTTTTGTATCGGTCATAAATTCACCCCTATAACCTATAAGTCCTCTTGAAGGAATAGAAAATTCAAGTCTTGTATAACCATTATGGTTAGGACTCATACCATGCAATTCACCCTTTCTTGAAGTAAGTTTCTGTATCACAGTTCCTGAAAATTCATCAGGCACGTCAACATAAGCTATCTCCATAGGTTCAAGCTTCCTATTTCTATCATCAATACGATAAATAACTTCCGCCTTGCTTACAGCAAATTCAAAACCTTCACGCCTCATATTTTCAATTAAAACCGATAAATGAAGTTCACCCCTGCCTGAAACTTTAAAACAGTCGGACGAATCGGTTTCCTCCACTTTCAGGCTTACATCCGTATTTAATTCCTTAAAAAGCCTGTCTCTTATATTCCTTGATGTAACATATTTACCTTCAAGACCTGCAAGCGGAGAGTCATTTACCATAAAATTCATTGAAATAGTAGGTTCGGATATCTTCTGGAAAGGTATTGCCTTAGGATTTTCAGCACCGGCAAGCGTATCGCCTATATGTATATCCTCAATGCCTGATATCGCAACTATTGCACCTACATTTGCTTCACCGACTTCAACCTTTGTAAGTGCCTCAAATTCATAAAGCCTGCCTACTTTAACTTTTTTACGCCTTTCAGGATCGTGATGGTTTAAGAGCAGAAGTTCCTGGTTTACCCTTATGCTTCCATTCTCAACCTTTCCTATCCCTATCCTTCCTACATAGTCATTATAGTCTATAGTGCTTATAAGAAGCTGTGAAGCGGCATCAGTATCTCCCTCAGGCGGAGCTATATTTTTTATTATAGTTTCAAATAAAGGTGTCATATCATCATTATCATCATCTACATTATATCTTGCCCATCCTGCCCTTGCACTTGCATAAATAAAAGGACAGTCAAGCTGTTTTTCATTGGCATCCAATTCCATAAGAAGCTCAAGCACTTCATCAACCGCCTCAGCAGTCCTTGCCTGTACTCTATCGCATTTATTTATAAGACATATCAGATCAAGATCAAGATCAAGCGCTTTTCTAAGTACAAACTTTGTCTGCGGCATAGTACCCTCATAGGCATCAACCACAAGTACAACCCCATTTACCATCTTAAGTACACGTTCAACTTCTCCCCCAAAATCAGCATGACCGGGTGTATCTATTATATTTATCTTTACTCCGTTAAAACTTACAGCTGTATTTTTTGAAAGGATTGTAATACCTCTCTCACGTTCTATATCATTTGAGTCCATCACTCTCTCAACAATTTCCTGATTTTCCCTGAATATCCCGCTTTGTCTTAAAAGCTGGTCAACAAGTGTGGTTTTGCCATGGTCAACATGAGCTATTATAGCAATATTTCTTATATCCTGTCTTTTTGTAATCATAAAAATTTCTCTCCATACTATCTTTAAAGCTGTATAAGTTCAATTATTTACTTTAAGCTTATAATACAGATATTTCAGACTGTACTTTATATTTAAAACATTTAGGGTGTTTTTTAAACTTAAAAGTATATATCTTAAACACGGCTATAAAGTATACTACAAATATATAATTTTGCATACCCGGGCATGAAGCCGAAATATCATCAAGCAAAGAAAAGTATACTACAAATATATAATTTTGCATACCGTAAAGCACCTATCTGTAAATTTATACAATATCTTTTACTTAAATATTATATTCTTTGTATATTGCATTTTTAAAGTATAATATTGTATAATATACAGCTAATAATTTACAGAGCAGATATCATAAAGCTATACTCTGTATACTTTAAAATCTATATACAACTTTCTTAAAAGAAAATAGATTTTATATCTGTTTAATAAATTATATAAAATAATTAGGGAGGGACAAATTTGGAAAATTTAAACAATTATAACATTCAAAAAAGAGCTGTGGATTCAATTGCAAAAACCCAGCAGATTCCATACAGTCCTGTAGCTTTTGAAAAAGGGGAAGGTGCAATACTTTTTGACTTTGATGGCAAAAGGTACATAGATTTTCTTTCAAGTGCCTGTTCAGCCAACCTCGGACATGGCAATAAAGAGATAGCACAAGCCGTAAAAGCACAGATGGATAAACTCACTCAGTATACTTTTGCTTATTTCAACACTGCACCTCCTATGCAGCTTGCTGAAAAATTATGCAGTATAGCCCCGGGAAATTCACCCAAAAAGGCTTTGTTTAGCTGTACAGGTTCAGCAGCAATGGATTCTGCCATAAAAGTAGCAAGAGCCTATACAGGAAGAAACAAACTTATATCTATGGAAGGAGCCTATCACGGAAGCACATACGGAGCCTTGTCGGTTTCAGCCTTGAGTCTTAATATGAGAAGACATATAGGACCTCTTATTCCTGAAGTTTATCATTTTCACTATCCGACAGATGAATACAACTGGGAAAAGTGTATTGAGGAAATTGAACATGCATTTTCATATTATCTTCCGCCTGATGAGGTTGCGGCAATCATAATAGAACCTATAGCCGCAGATATGGGACTTATAATACCGCCTGAAGAATGGATACAGAGCTTAAGAAAATTGTGCGACAAATATAAAATTTTACTTATAAGCGATGAAATACAGCTTGCACTTTGCAGGACAGGCAAATGGTTTGCAACAGAAAACTTTGGTATCGAGGCTGATTTGTATGTCATGGGAAAAGCGTTAGGAGGAGGTCTCCCATTAGGTGCACTTATAGGAAAAAAGGAGCTGCTTGACTGTCTTGAACCTCCGGCACATACATTTACACTTTCCGGAAACACTACTGTATGTGTAGCGGCACTTAAAAATATAGAAATCATGGAAAGAATAGATGCCAACAAACTTTCAATAGAAAAAGGAAATTATTTAAAGGACAAATTTTTAAAATTAAAGAAAAAATATGATTTTATAGGGGATATAAGAGGATTCGGATTAAGTCTCGGTGTTGATATAATCAATCCGTCAACAGGTAAAAAAGACCCCAAAGCCACTTCTAAAATCTGCTATGAATGTTTTAAACGTGGGCTTATATTGATTTTTTTAAATAAATCAACCTTAAGGATACAGCCACCTTTAGTAATAGAGTATGCCGAAATTGATGAGGCTATGGATTTACTTGAAAATGTAATGCAAGACTATAGTAACGGAGCTATAAGCGACAGTGTCCTTAATGAGATAAAAGGATGGTAGATTCCAATAAGCAATTAAAAAGGAGAAATTTTATGGATAAAAATTTTAATATAAAAACAATAATTATATTTGCCGGATCATATGTAGCCACAATCATCGGTTCAGGATTTGCAACGGGGCAGGAAATACTGCAGTTTTTTTCATATTACGGGATTTCCGGAATTATAGGGATATTTATAGCGATGTTTTTATTCTCTTTTCTTGGAATAGAATTTTTAAACCGTGGAAGAATTGTAAAACCGAAAGACACTATGAAAATGTTTACTCTGTATTTCGGCAAAACATTAGGTACACTGCTTGAGTACTTTGTCCCTATATTTTTCTTCGCAGTATTTGTAGTTATGATATCCGGTGCAGGAGATACAATTTCTGAGTATTACGGTCTTAATCGTTTTGTCGGAAGAATTGCAATGGCAGCTGCAGCATATATTACAGTCTCTTTAGGACTTAAAAAATTAGCAAATGTCATAGGAAATATAGGACCTGTAATAATAATATTTACAATATCCGTAGGACTTATAAGCCTTCTGATGCATTTAAACAATCTACCTGCATCACTTGAATATTTTAAAAATACCAGCAGCAGCCTTAATAAACCTGCTCCAAATGCTGTAATATCAGGTTTATTATATACAGCATACAATGTAGTGGTACTTGCAGGATTTTTAGGTGGTCTCGGTTCTACTGCAGAGCATAAAAAAGACACTTTCTGGGGAGGTTTACTTGGCGGAGTCTGCCTTTTGCTTTCAGCAGGAGTTATGTATCTGGCTATGCTTGCACAATCCGAGTTTGCATTTAGCAAGGATATACCTACACTTTATCTTGCAGACCAGATAAGCCCTGTTATAGGCAAATTGTTTTCAATCATATTACTTTTAGGTATATTTTCTACCGCAACTCCTCTGTTATGGATGTGTTCAAATAGATTTGTACCTGATGAAAATCCAAAATTTAAATTTATAGCCCTTATAATAACAATACTTGGACTTATAGGCGGTATGTTTGAGTTTAAAGCTCTTGTAAGAACAATATATCCATATACAGGCTACATAGGAATTGTAATGATGGTACTTATAGCATTCAAGCTGTTTAAATGGAAAAGAGAAGGCAAAACCGGTTTTGAGGAAATGCAGGCAATTGAAAACACAAAGGAATAATGGTGAAAACATGTATGATATAAATAAATTATTATTAAATCTGGTTAAAAATGATTATTCAGAACATCTTTCAGATGAAAGCTTTATAGTAGATTGTTCTCTCGGTCAGAATCCTTATGGATTTAATCCTGATGTTAATGTAGATCTTGATATATTTAAAACACTTGATTCCTATCCGCATTCAGACAGTGAGTTAAAAAAAGCAATCATCAAAAGATTTTCAAAAAGAGTAGAGCTTAATGAAGATAACATAAGCCTTACATGCGGTTCTATTGAGGCTTTATTCTCATTGAACAGGGTTTTTATGTATAAAGGAAAAAAGGTAATAGGTACTGCTCCGCAGTTTACCGCAGTAATTGATGATATCCATATCTATGAAGCGGTTTATATACCTGTTTTTTTAGATAAAGAAAAGAATTTTAAGTTTAATACGGATGATTTTTTAAAAACAATATATGAAAACCACAGTTCCTATATTTATATAGACAACCCAAATAATCCCACCGGTCAGGTTATACCAATATCTGAAATTGAAAAAATTATAGCGGCTGCACAAAAAAATAATTCATTTGTATGTATAGATGAAGCTTATGGAGATTATATGGAAGATGATAATTCAGCCATAAATCTTATAGGCAAATATGATAATTTTGCTCTTGTAAGAAGCCTTTCAAAAGCTCTTGGCGCTGCAGGCATAAGAATAGGATATATAATTTCAGGAGCAAATTTCATAAAAATATTTAATAAAGTCAAACTTCCTTTTGCAGCCACAAGCCTCAGTATATATATCGGACAACAGATTGTAAATTCAGGATGGGAGGAATTTGCAAAGAAGCAATCAAGAAAAAATAAACCTGTAATACGAGAGAATCTTTCAGCTATAAGAACCTCATATACCGATGACAGTGTTCCTATATGCCTGTATTATGTTGAAAATAAGGACATAAACCTTGAAAAAGTTTTAATCAAACATGGCATAAGGGTAGTTACATGCGAAGGGTATGACGGACTTGGAAAAAACTATGTAAGAATAAATCTTAATAAGGATTTTAATACTATGCTTGAATGTCTTAAAAAAGCTGATAAAGAACTGTCCGGCATTACGTCATAAATATAAATCAGCCGAATCATAAAATTTAAAAAATTAAAAAAACAAAAAAGGAAACGTCTATATAGAAGTTTCCTTTTTTATTTTTTTAATTTTTTATTTGTTCTGTCTTTACTTTTTGATGCAGACTTTGAGCTGTTTGTTTTACCTGAAACACTTTGTTTCATATTTTCGCTTCTATCTGCCCTGTCCAATGGTTTATTTTGATTTCTCCAAACTGCAGCTCTTATGGAAATAGAAAGTATAAAAGCCCCTATAAAGAAAAGCCCTAAGATTGAAGCTACACCAAATGCATCATTAGTCGTATTTTCATAAAGCATATAGCTGTACATCATACCGACTGCGGCACTGCCTGCCATTAAGAGCATATTTTTTTCAAAATCATTCAGTTTTTTAATCATATATTTTCTCCGCAATAAGGCTTTTTTATTAAAAGTTAACTAAAACCGGCACCAAAATTTCAGAAAATAACTTTGATGCCGGCAGTTTTAGAATTTAATCACAAAGCAGTAATTTTGCTGTCAGGTATTATTTTAAGACTCAACAAGCTTATTAAGCGGTTTTGACAGAGCAAACAATATAACCATAGTTATAAATGATACTACTGAGAAAGTTACCATAGTCTGCATAAAACCATAGTTTTCAATTACGCCCTGTACATATCCTGTAAGCTTATTTGCAGCAAAAGTGGCAAATATCCATACACCAAGCAGCAATGAAAGATATTTTTTAGGTGCCACCTTGTTTACAAATGAGTTTCCAAGCGGTGAGAAACATATTTCACCAGTAGTAAGGAGTATTCCAAAGAACAAGAGCCAAAGTACTGAAGCCTTGTTTGAACCGCCTCCTCTTGCAAGCTCCATAAATATAAGCACCGTATATGCAAGTCCAAGGAAAGCAAACGCAATCGTAACCTTCTGGAACATCGTAAGATCCCCCTTAGGTCTCTTTGCAAGTGTAGCCCAGAGTTTTGCCGCTCCAAGGCTCATAAATATACAAAGCAAACCGTTCCATGTTGTAAATACATGTACAGGTGATAATTTAATTGCTCCTAATGTCATATCAACATTATCTGCCGCATAAAGAGTTAAAGCACTTGACTGCTGTTCATAAAATGTCCAGAATATAATCGAAACAAATGAAACAAATATAATGGCAATAACACCATTGATTTCTTTCTTTGTAAGCTTTACTCCCTTGTTTTCAGAGCTCTTGCTGCCGGAGTTTTTCTCAGCCTCACCTATAACATTTCCCTTTGCATCTGTAAGATATTTAAACGGCAGCCTGCCCTGTCCATGAAGCAGCTTGTATGAAGCGGTAAAAGCTACTCCTCCTATAAACATTAACACTGCACAGAATAAAAATACCTCTCTAAAGCCCAGCATAAGACCTTTTTTGAAAAACTGCATATATGCAACACCCATTATTGCAGAGCCAAAAAACGCACCTATATTTACAAATGAATACTGAATTGAGAAAGCAGCGTCCATCTTACTGTCATCTTCAATCATTCTACCCATAAGACCTGCCAGGTTACCTTTAAACAGTCCTGTTCCTATCGAGACTATATAAATCATCATATTTATAGATGCCATATTTTTCACACCAAGTGAACGTATATATGAAGCATAGAGTCCATAAGCAGGATCAACCATATTTACTACTGCCGGATTGCTTGACTTCCAGCCCATAAGATAACCTATTCCCATTATAATACACCCAAGCGTTACGGCATATCTCGCTCCAAGCCACTTATCACATATATATCCGCCTATAAGCGGAGCTATATACGTATATGCAGTAAAGTTTGCCGCAATTATAGCCGCCTGTGCCTTAGGAATTGCAAGCCCTCCATTAGCTACCGCAGCTGTAAGATATAATACAAGCAGTGGTTTTGTACCATAAAAAGCAAACCTTTCAAAAGAGTAAGTCAAACATCCGATGTAAAATCCTATAGGATATTTGGATTTTTCAGCACCAGAATTTTCCATTTAATATAAACCTCCTGTTTATTAAAATACGGCACAACTTAAAATATCTACAGGCAGAAACAGCCTTGCATTAAATTTACAACTGTACCAGAACTACGCACCGCATCCCGTAATCTCTCTATTTAACCCATAAAATAATCTATACTGCTTTGTATTTTGTTTTAATTAATTATTTTATGCCCTTAAGCATTTTATCATAAAATCTTAAAGATGTATATTAAAAAATAATTTTCTTCATATATTCTTTATAACCTAATTTAGCCCTTTGCTTTTTTTACCGCCTCTACAAACTCCTCCGCTTTTTTTCTTACCGCATCATAGTCTCCTGTTTTAGCCCCTTTTGTAAGACTTGAACCTGTGCCTACTGCAAAAGCTCCCGCTTTAAGCCACTTGTCAACATTGTCAACATCAACACCTCCGCTTGGCATAAATTCTCCCTGAGGAAGCGGACCTTTAAAAGTACTTATTGAAGACGGACCGAGTATATTCCCGGGGAAAAGCTTTATTACATCACAGCCTGCCTCAAGAGCATGTATAGCCTCAGTAGGTGTCATAACTCCCGGCAGCATAGGAATTCTGTATCTATTGCAGAGTCTTACAGTATCTGCGTTAAATCCCGGGCTTACTACATAATTTGCTCCTGCTAAAATTACAAGCCTTGCAGTCTCAGGATCGAGCACAGTACCCGCACCTATAACTATATCCGGGCTGTCAGCATATTTTTCAGAAAGAAATTTAATGAATTCTACAGGGCTTCCATGATCCATCGTCATTGTAATTTCAATAAACTTAATCCCTCCTGCCGTAATGGCATCTACAATCTTTTCACCCTGTGCAGCATCTTTCGCCCTTATAACAGCGATAAGACAGTCTTTTCTCATCTTTGCGATAACATCTTCTTTCTTAAATTTCATTTGAAACTTCCTCCATATCCTTAAATTTTAAAATGTATCTCAGCACATTTCTATATATGAGACTGCGGCTTTTTCTATTTACTTAGCAGTTAAGACAGCAGATTTTTACTGTTTATAATATCTGCAATTTACCTGCAATATTATAAAGTCTGAAACTTATATATTTTTTATAAAATCCATGAAATAGATTTTTCAAGTCTTATAAAATTAATAAATAATAAATAGATTAAAACCCATAAAATTATACTAAATGTCAGAACAAAACTCAAGATTTTTAACTATTTCTTTTCTCATTGCATTAAAATAAACCGAAGTATTGCCACAAACGTTTTTTATATCATATACATTCTCTATAAAACCGTCTTTCATAAGTGCAATTTTATCCGCCAACATAAAAGCTTCATTTATGCTATGTGTTACAAAAAGCACACTCATACCCGCTTTTTTATGTATCTTTAAAAGCTCAGACTGAAGCTGTTTTCTTGTAAAATAATCAAATGCGGCAAAAGGTTCATCCATTATTATAAAGGAAGGATCGTAAGCAAATGCCCTGCCTATTGAGACTCTTTGCTGCATAGCCAAAGAAAGCTGATTTGGATAAGCTGTTTCAAACCCTGAAACTCCAATCATTTTAATAATCGAATCAATATACTCATTACAATATTCCCTTAAAATAGTATCTATATCGTTAAAATCGTTTTTTTCTTCATCTATGCCATATATTTTAGGATATATCTTAATTATATTTGATATTTTTTTTGAATTTTCACCAATATCTGTGTTTAATGTCTTTTCTGGAATTATATGTAATTTTTTGTTTAAAAAAGAAGCAGTCGTTCTTCTTTTTTTATAATCAGTTTTATTTACTATACTCCAATTTATTCTGTTTAAAAACATTTTTTTAAACAGAGAATTTTCATTTACAAAATTTCTGTTTTCATTTTTTATTTTATTTTTAATGCTAAATGCAATATTATCCCTTATATTAAGCCATGGTATAAGACCGGGTTCTTGTAATACAACAGCAGGCTTTACCTGAGTATCTGCAATTACATCCCCTTTATCGGCATATTCAAGTCCTGACAGAATTCTTAAAAGTGTTGTCTTTCCGCATCCGCTCCTTCCTAAAAGCACTGTAATCTCACCGGGCTTTATATCAAGAAATACTCCTCTAAGTATATCTATGGTTTTATTTTCAATGGTAAAACTCTTTTTTATATCTCTAAGTCTAATTCCATTCATTTCCTGAATTCCTTTTTAATAACAATTTTATACAATTATACAAATACTATGCTCTAAGGCTCTTAAGTTCGATATTATTTTATAAGCATACTGAAGATATAAGTTCTTATGCGTACTTTAAAAATACGATTGTATATATCCTGTATGGGAATATACGGTATATTTTTTATAATAATCTCACTATATATGAAGTATTTTTGTAGTATTTATATGTATAATATTTTGTACAATTTAAATACCTCTTACAGTATAACATAAGTTAGGCTTACCTGCCATCATAAATTATAAAATCTGTTTGTTTAAATACCAACTTACTATAAACTGCTGTTAATCTCTTTAAATAAATCAAACACAGATATATAGATAGCATAAACTTGGTGTAAAATATATAAATTTTATTCTTAAATCAATATATTTTGAATATTTTATACTAAAACCTTAAGCTGATTCCCTGTATAAATTGCCTGCTTCATTCTAAAAAACAACCTTTGACTATATAGTTTCTTAAGCCCTTATATATCATATTTGATTTTATATGTGTAACTTTTCGAAGTTTATCAATATATATTTTGTACAAATATATATAAATAATTTATTTTATTTGAGTGATAATATAGAATAACTGTTATTATATAGATATTTTTGTTGCATTTCGTTATAATATGGTCGTATATATGATTTAGAGGTTACATTTGTATCCTGTTGTTTTAATATGTCGCAATACGGTATGCTCCGCAGATTGAGGCAATATAAGCAGGTATGCTGTACAAATCTTATCATGATACATTCTGATACAAAAGCTTGTCAGATTTGTTATATTTATTTTTAAGGAGGATTTCAATATGCATATTAAAAAAGAAATAAGCCCACGCCAGGTTACTCTTGATGCTGAAGAATTTTACAGAGGAGGATATTTTTGCTGTGAAGCAATTATGGCATCTGTAAAGAAAAATTTTGAACTTGATGTTCCTGATGAAGTTATCGCAATGTCATCAGGTATGTCAGTAGGTGCAGGTCGTTCAGGATGTATGTGCGGCGCATTAAACGGAGGTGTACTCGCACTCGGTATGTTTTTTGGGCGTACAGCGCAAAACGGTCCAAAGGATCCAAAAGTTGTAAAATGTATGCAGCTTACAAATGAGCTTCATAACTTTTTTAAAAACACAAATGGCAAAAAGTCTGTATGCTGCAGAATTCTTACAAGGGAATTCGACATGGGAAAAGGTGAACACAAAGAACAGTGCATACACTATACAGGACTTTGTGCCGGAAAGGTTGCTGAGATCATAGTTAGAGAATATGGTCTTGTAAATCTTGATGAAATTGAAGGTGCATCTGATAAAAATGTTGAAGAAAAATCAGCTACCGCATAGAGCACATAATGTAGGTTGTGATAATAAAATACCGGTTTACTTATACAGTTAAGTATTTTAAATTTATTGCAATGTCCTTTAATACGGTTATAAAATACAGGGACAATCTTAAAACAAGCTGATTTAAAACAAATCAGTTAAAGGGTAAAGTACAAAAAGCTTCTTCTGACCCGGCAGGGTACATGGAGCTTTTTGTGTCTGTAAAAAGGAATTAAAAAGAAAGGCTTAATAATTTATGAACCAATTGTTAAAAAGAGTAACTATGCCGGTCGCCGGAGTAATGCTGGGTATGGCTGCACTTGGAAATCTTCTGCAAAGTTTCGGAGAGGGAATAAGATATATATGCGGAGTGTTGTCAGCTTTTTTTGCCTTGCTGCTTATATTAAAATATATTATAAATCCAAAAGACTTTAAAATTGACATGAACAGTTCTGTATCAGCAAGTGTTTCAGGTACATTTCCTATGGGTATTATGTTGCTGTCAACCTATATAAAGCCCTTTATAGGAAATGCCGCTTTTTATATCTGGGCAGCAGCGGTCGGACTTCACATACTTCTTATATTTTACTTCACATACAGATTTTTTATAAAGCAGTTTGATCTTAAAGATGTATTTGCGAGTTACTACATAGTATATGTAGGTATAGTAGTTGCTTCAGTTACCGCTCCTGCCTACAATATGCAGGCATTTGGAAATGCTGCATTCTGGTTCGGCTTTGCCACATTTATACTGCTTTTTATACTTGTAAGTATAAAATATAATAAATTTAAGGATATTCCCGCACCTGCAAAACCTCTTATATGTATATATACCGCACCTTTAAGTCTGTGTATAGCAGGTTATGTCCAGTCAGTTATGCCCAAATCAAAGGAAATGCTTATAGTTATGTTTATAGCCGCATCTATAATATATATATTTACACTTATAAAGGCAGTGGACTTTATAAGAGGAAATTTTTATCCGAGTTTCGCATCATTTACGTTCCCTTTTGTAATAAGTGCTATCGCAGCCAAAATGACTATGGCTGCACTTACAAAGATGGGGGTTCAGTTTATTAATTTAAAATATATAGTACTCGCAGAAACTATAATTGCTGTCGGATTTTGTTTATATACTTATATATTTTTTTTAAAGTTTATGTTTACAAATCCGGTAAATAAAAATGCATAAATCTTATATATACGAAAAACTTCCCGTTAAAGATATAAAACATGAATTGCTTTATTTATAGCTTTATCGGGAAGTTTTTTCGTTATATTATATATATTTATAATAATATGTTTTTTAATTTATAATAGGGTAGCGAGTCATATATTGACACATAGCACATACAAAACGGCTGAATTATTTTAACTGCATTTGAAGTATTTCCTTTGCTTTCTTAAGTGCCTCTTCAATGTTTTCAGGATTTTTGCCTCCTGCCTGTGCCATATTCGGTCTTCCGCCTCCGCCTCCGCCTACAATAGGTGCAATTTCTTTAATAATCTTTCCGGCATCGGCACCGTTTTTTAAAGCGGCATCCCCTGCCATAACCATAAGGTTTACATTTCCTGAAACTTTTGAAGCAAGAACTACAACTCCTCCCTGTGTCTTTTCTTTAAGCCCGTCGCCAAGATTTCTAAGCTCATTCATCTCAACATTTTCAACACACATTGAAATAAGTTTAATACCTTTTATATCAGTTATTCTGTCTGAAGCATCACCCATACTCTCCTTTGCCAGCTTTGCCTTAAGACTCTCATTTTCAGATTTAATCATTTTAAGTTCATCAAGAATACCTCTGATTCTTTCTGCAATATTTGAGGGTGTGGTTTTAAGTTCATTTGCCGCCTCATTAAGCATTATTTCAATATTTTCGTAATAATTACGGACTGAATCCGATGTTATAGCCTCAATACGCCTCACTCCGGCAGCTATTCCGTTTTCGGAAATTATTTTAAATGCGGCTATATCAGAGGTGTTTTTTACATGTGTGCCTCCACATAACTCCTTTGAATAATCACCCATACTTACAACTCTTACATTCTCTGCGTACTTTTCACCAAAAAGTGCCATAGCACCTGTTTTTTTAGCAGAATCAAGATCCATTATGTCAGTCTTGACATCAAGTGCCATCCTGATTTCAGTATTTACCTCATCTTCAACCTTTTTCAGTTGTTCCTGTGTAAGTGCTAAAAAATGAGTAAAGTCAAATCTTAATCTATCCGCCTCAACAAGGCTTCCGGCCTGCTCAACATGTTTTCCCAGTACATTTCTAAGAGCTTTATGCAAAAGATGTGTCGCACTGTGGTTTTTACAGGTTTCCTCTCTTTTTAGCGCATCTACCTCAAGCTGTACAAAAACTCCCGTTCTTAAAAGACCTTCTTTAACATATCCTATATGACCTGTTTTATTTCCCTGTATCTTAATACAGTCCTCAACTATAAATTTCCCTTCGTCATTATATATGATACCCTTATCCGAACTTTGTCCGCCCATTGTAGCATAAAAAGGTGTTATATCGGTTATTATAGTACCCCTCTCACCGACAGTAAGTGCCTGTACTATCTCGTCATCAGAAACAGCGGTGATGATTTTTCCTCTTGATTTAAGACTGTCATAGCCTGTAAATTCACTTTTTATATCAGCCGGTATTTTCTGATATACAGTTACATCGGCTCCCATATAATTAGTTCCTTTTCTGGCATCCCTGGCTTTTTTTCGCTGTTTTTCCATTTCAGCATTAAAGCCTTCCTCATCTATGACATATCCGTCTTCTTCAAGTATCTCCTTAGTCAGGTCATACGGAAAACCATATGTGTCATAAAGCTTAAATGCAGCTTTGCCGTCAAGAACCTTACCCCCGCTTCTCCTTAGTTCTTTTTTCATCTGCGAAAGTATACCCAGACCATTATCTATATTCTTATAAAATCTTTCTTCCTCTTCGGCAATTACCTTAAGTATCATATCCTTCCTGTCATTTAATTCCGGATATGCCTCCTTATTCATATAAATTACCCTGGCTGCAAGGCCTGAAAGAAATTTTTTATCAATACCGAGTATCCTTCCATGTCTTGCAGCTCTCCTTAAAAGCCGTCTGAGCACATATCCCCTGCCCTCATTCTGCGGCATTATACCGTCAGAAATCATAAATGTACATGAACGTATATGATCGGTAATCAGTCTTAGTGATATATCCTTTAAAGGATCTTCATTATATGAGGTCGAGGCTGTATCCGCCACTGCATCAAGAAGTGCCTTTATAGTATCAACTTCAAATATAGAACCTACATCCTGAACTACAACCGCAAGTCTTTCAAGCCCCATACCGGTATCTATATTTTTTTGTTCAAGCTCAGTATAATTCCCTTTTCCGTCACCATTAAACTGTGTAAATACATTATTCCAAACCTCCATATACCTGTCGCAGCTGCAGCCTACAGTGCAGTTTTCGTTATGGCATCCATATTTTTCACCCCTGTCATAATATACCTCGGAACAGGGACCGCATGGACCTGAACCGTGTTCCCAGAAATTATCCTCTTTGCCGAATCTGTATATTTTATGAGACGGTATGCCTATTTCTTTATTCCATATTTCAAATGCCTCATCATCTTCAAGATAAACCGAAGGGTAAAGTCTTTCTTTATCAAGCCCCATATCAACAGTCAAAAACTCCCATGTCCAGGATATGGCTTCTCTCTTGAAATAATCACCAAATGAGAAGTTACCGAGCATTTCAAAAAAAGTACCATGTCTTGCAGTCTTTCCGACATTTTCAATATCACCTGTTCTTATACACTTCTGGCATGTTGCAACTCTGTTTTTAGGAGGTTTTTCCTGTCCTGTAAAATATGGTTTAAGCGGTGCCATACCTGAATTTATAAGCAAAAGACTGTTGTCATTTTTAGGTACAAGAGAAAAACTTTTCATTATATAGTGTTCTTTTCTTTTAAAAAAGTCAAGAAATTTTGTTCTTATTTCATTCACTCCATAATACTTGCTCATGGGTTTCCTCCGAAAATCTTAAATTTAATTTATATTACATTTACTTATAGTTTTTATTTTACTTTGAAAATAAAATTATAAGTATCTATTTTTTCTGTGCATCCTTGTAATCACGGAATTTTTTTCCGGCTTTAATCCCGATAATTGATATCAATATAAAAATCAAAGCCCTCACCAGATTCATTATAATTTCATTTATCAACATAGTCATATTCTAAAAACCACCTTTATTAAAATATAGAATGTTTATGCTGTTTCAGCAGCTATAAAACTATGTATTAAAGTATACCACAGTTTTATAGTTTTAACAGGATTATATTTATTTTTTCCCAAGCAGTTTTTTATATCTTTCAAGCAGTTCATAAGCCCTTATCTTTGTACTTTCAGCCTGACTTTTAATATATTCCGTATTGTCGTTTGAGCCCCTAAGTCTTGAGACTGCATCAAGTGCATCCGCATCTCTTTGCTTCTTCCATTCATTTTGTTCGGTTTCCAAAGCCTTTGCCTCAGAATCACTTAACCCTGCAACTATATTTCTGTAAAGATCTCTAAGTTCCATCTCCCATCTCTGAAATTCCGAAGCGGCAGCTTCCTTTTGTTTTTTAGGCTGCTCAAAATTTTCATCCGCTTTTAGTTTATCAAAATATGACTCAATCTCGGCAAATACATTTATATAATAATCATATTTACCGTAACTTGTTTCCATCTGAGTTGCCTCAAGCATCATATTTTTTTCAATTTCAGATGCTACATATCTATTTACTGCGTAAGTAAGCAGAATACCTGATATAAAAATTGCAGTTATTATAAGCTTTAAATATTTTTCTTTTTTCATACCATATATATTTTCATACCATAATAATTTATATTAAAATTTATCTTCAATAAGATCAGCACTGCATGCAGCATCAACTGCAAGCTTATCGCATAATTCATTTTCAGGATGACCGGCATGTCCTTTTATCCATATAAACGAAACATCATGCGGCTGTTTTGCCCTAAGAAGTCGTTTCCATAGATCTATATTTTTAACAGTCTCATTTTTTCCTCTTTTCCACCCCTTTTTAATCCATGAATCAATCCAGTTTTTATTAAATGCATCAGTCAAATATTTTGAATCCGAATAAACCTCAACTCTGCACGGTTTTATAAGCGCCTCAAGACCTGTGATACAGCCCATAAGTTCCATGCGATTGTTTGTAGTCTTTTTATATCCCTGAAAAAACTGCCTTTCATGATTTTTACCGTTTTTATCAGTAAATTTTATTATAGTTGCATATCCCCCGGGACCTTCAGGATTACCTTTTGCCGCTCCGTCAGAATAGATTTTTACAAAGTCCATAATTCAAAGCTCTTTCTTTTATATTAATACTCTTTATACATACTCTATACTCCGAAAATATGTTTTTACAGCTTCCTTATCAGACGATATCTGTTTTTTCAGATCATCAAGTGAGCTGAACTTTCTTTCAGGTCTTATAAATTTAATAAAACTTATTTCTATATCAGAACCGTAGATATTCCGGTCGAAATCATATATATAGGTTTCAACTCTTGGACAATGCTTTTTCTTGTCATTATCGACAGTAGGATTAATTCCGACATTTGTAAGCCCCTGGTATTCTTCCCCTGTTTTTATAATTCTTACCTTTGAAGCATAAACCCCGAATCTGGGCAGGTGTTTATTTTTGGGCGGAATTATATTTACAGTCGGAAACCCTAAAATTTTACCTCCTATCATATTCCCCTGCACAACCCTGCCATGTATACTGTAATTGCTTCCAAGAAGTCTGTTTGCCTTCTCTATATTGCCACTGTCAAGCTCAGCCCGTATAAAAGTCGAACTTATATCCCGGTTATTCTCATCCTTTAGTTTTTCAATAATAATAACATCATATGATGATTCTTCAGGAAGTTTTTTAGCGACCTCTTTAAGCAAATCGGCATTTCCCTCCTTATTGTGCCCGAAAGCACAGTCAGGTCCTGCAACAATCGCTTTCATATGCATTTTTTCAATAAGTATATTCATTATAAAATCTTCACCGCCTATATGTGAAACCTCTTTATTGAAAGGATATTCTATAAGATAGTCTATACCTGCTTCCTCAAGCATTTTATTTCTTTCATCATTAGTGGTTATCTGTCCTGTATACTGTTCTGCATTTTGGAGCTGTTTATCAGCATAATATTTATTCCGAAAACCGCCTAAAATCTGATACGGTGCAGTATTAAAAGTAAAAACCGCTGTTTTTAAGCCTTTTTTCAAAGCTATATTCTTCATGACTGCAAGCAGTTTTCTGTGCCCTATATGTTCCCCGTCAAATTTCCCTATTGTAAGCACTGTGGCTTCATTTATATAAAAATCAGTTGTATTCACATATTGCTTCATGTTTCTAAAACTCCAGTTGCTATATACTCTTTTATAATTTGAATTAAATATCATTGCCCATAATATTTCAGGGAAACACTTAACAAGTGTCTTCAGTGCAAAAATCGCAGGTGTTTTGTACCTTTACTATGCGATTTCAGGCAGAACCATGCACATATATCCAAGAAAATTATGATTAATCATATTTTTCTCAGGATTAAAAATTTTTATATACAATGAATTCATTATCATTTTCAATATACTTATAAACAGCCTTAAAACTGCCATTTATATCATATACCCGAAAAAATTCACCGTCATAAGGCTTTCTTTCAATACAGGTATTTATAAGGCTTAATTTATTTCCGTTCTCTATATATCTTTCATATCCTTTTTTTACCTTAAGTATATCAAGCTTTTTAAAATAATGTTCAATCGACATTATTACATGTTTTAAATATTCAGGTCTTTCAGATATAAGCTTTTCTTCTCTTAACAGTTCTTCTTTAACCAATTCTTCCAATCTGCCTAAACTTATTGAATCCTCTATTCTAAATTCTCCTGACCTTATTCTTACAAGACTTTCCATACAGGCTCCTGTACCAAGTCTCTCTCCTATATCATGACAAAGTGTTCTTATATAAGTCCCTTTTGAACAGCATACTTTAATTATAATCCTTGGAAATGGAATATCATACGCTCCGGCAGGGCTTTTTTCAGGAGTTCTGTTCAGTTTAATACCTTCAGCTTCAGTTATTATATCCTCTACTTCTATATCAAAAATTTCAACCTTCCTGGGTTCTCTCTTTATCTCTATTCCCTGCCTTGCAAGATCAACAAGCTTCCTGCCTCCTACTTTAATAGCTGAATACATTGGCGGAATCTGCATATATTCACCTTTAAAATACATTATATTTTTTATAATATCTTCTTTTGAAAGCTCAGGCAGTCTAATACAGTTTTTAGTTATTTTTCCGGATATATCCTGAGTATCCGTTGTAATTCCCAAAATCATGACTGCCCTATACTCCTTTGTCTTATCAGTCATAAGTTCGCAGAGTTTTGTGGCATTTCCCAGACATACAGGCAAAACTCCTGTGGCATCAGGATCAAGCGTGCCTGTATGTCCTATCCTTTTCATCTTAAATATCCTGCGCATTCTGGCAACAACATCATGTGAAGTAGGTCCCTTTTCCTTGAAGATATTTATAATACCGTCAATCATACTCTAAACATCCCCAAGTACAGGTACAAGCCTTGAAGATATATTATTTACTATATCATGAGGTGAGCCTGCCATAGTAAATGCTGCCGCCCGCTGATGCCCGCCTCCGCCAAACTGACGGGCTATGCTGCTTACATCAACTTTATCAACCGAGCGCATACTGACCTTATATACATGCGGTTCAATCTCATACATAAATAATGCAACCTCAATTCCCTCAGTATTTCTAAGCTGGTCTATAATACCGTCAAGATCTTTGCCGTCAACACCGTAAAAATCCATTATTTTACGATTTACAACAGAATAAATGCACTTTCCTCCAAAAAATATTATACTTTCAAGAAGTGCTCTTCCAAGTATTTGATTCTGCCTGTATGTCTTTTTATAATAACTCTTATCTATTATACCGCTAAAATCCACACCCTTTGATATAAGCTCTGCCGCAGCCTCCATTGTAAATGTAGAAGTACACTGATACTTGAATACACCCGTATCATGGATTATACCCGTATATAGACATTCAGCAGTATTTTTATCTATACCCTGTTTATCAAATATCTTATATAAAAGCTCACAGGTTGAACTGGCATCATCTTCCACTATACTGATTCCGGTAAATTTTGTATTAGTTACATGATGATCTATGCCTAAAGTTATGGCTGCATTTTTGAGAATTTTCTCGCTGAATCCTAGTCTCTCCGAAGATGCGGCATCAAGGCATATAAAAAGATCCGGTCTGTAATCTTTTGGAACCTCAGTTTTTATCTCATAATATCCGTTTAAATATGAGAATTTTGCAGCAGGTTTTTCAAGAAATACCTGTACTTTGATACTGTGGTAATTATTTTTTATATAATTGTATACTGCAAGGCATGAGCCTATACAATCTCCATCAGGT
>ERZ773083.994-NODE-994-length-20683-cov-26.461896_pt1 | contig 20683 bp, 18 predicted proteins | sample MGYA00511465_ERZ773083 | MGnify/ENA primary metagenome ERZ773083 (study PRJEB29015, sample SAMEA2738001) | human oral metagenome | biome: human oral; feature: human-associated habitat; material: dental | place: China | collected 2060 ... | reverse complement strand
TTCACCATGCCGTTGATGCGACAATTACGGCGCTTGTCACAGATGAAGTAATTAGGCAGTGTGCCCTTATGAATAAAATGATTGAACTAGGCGCTAAATATGCAACTAAGGGTATTGATCTTGCAAATTATCAAAATGGCATACTTGCTGTTACGGATCCAGTTACTGGTGAGATTGTTGATCTTGCGAAATATGAAGAGATCCGCGAGTCTGTTTTGCCTTGGCCAAATTTTGATAGAGAAGTTCGCTTTCGTGCTACCCCGCTTGCTTGTTTCATAACTGAAGAAAAGGAAGATAAAAAGAAAGCTGAGGAGAGGAAAGAGCTGCTATCCAACGAGGCAAAAACTCACCTTCAAAATACTTCAATTAACACTCTTGCCGAATGGCGCGACCAGTTCAGGGAAATTTACAAAGATCAGGACGAGAAATTTAAGAACTCTATTCATCCCATCTTTGTTTCGCGTATGCCAAAACGTAAAGGTACTGGCAGTTTACATGATGATACAATCCGCTCACCAAAAGGTATTTTAATTGACGAAAAAACTGGCATTATTTCGGTCAACCCAAACCGCAGTTCATTCATCCGTAAGAAAATCCAAGACGTTAAACTTGCTGATCTCGAAAATTCAATCTTGAAGCAGAGTGATGCTGTGTTATATCAACAGTTAAAGAGTCTTCTTGAGGTAAACGGCGACGATCCTAAAAAAGCTTTCAAAGAGCCAGTTTATAAGAATGATGTTAAGTTCGACAAGAATAGTCGTCCACTCTCGCCAGTCATCACGATTAAAGTCAACGACGATAAAAACGTAAAGTCTGGTATCCTACTTAATCACGGTACGCAGTTTGTAAATAATGGTTCAATGATTCGACTCGATATCTATAAGAAGGAAATAAAAGGAAAGAACCAACTCTTTTATGTACCAGTTTATGCTCATCAAGTACGAAAAGATTCCACCAGAATCCTTCCAACCACTTGTGGCTACGACTTTGTGGATGAAACTTTTATCAAACTCTGTTCAGTCTATCCTAATGATTATCTAATCATGAAAAAAGGTGATGAGATTTTGCAAGGGTATTATATTAAATATGATATTACTAATGCAGTAATAGCCTTCGCTTCAAATTTGATTGCTGGTAATTCGATATTTGATAGGATATCATGTAGATCATTATCTGAGCTACATCGTCTCGACATCTCGGTTCTTGGCGACAATTATCCTTGGGAAAGATTATATTAAAATACTATGGCTTGGCGTACGGTTTATCTAGAACAGCAGACAAAGCTTTGGTTAAGCCGGAACAATCTATGTTTTTATCATGATGAAGCGGAGCTAACTATACCAATTGAGGATATTGATACTCTAGTTATTGATAATCATGGCACAAAAATTACCACAAACCTCATCAATAGTCTCGCGAACCAGGATGTCGCGGTAATTATCTGCGACCAGTCGCATCTGCCCAGTACTGTGATTCTGCCCTACGCAAAGCACTCGCGTCAGGCCAAAATTTCTAGTGGCCAATTAAATATGCGACAGCCAATCAGGAAACAACTTTGGCAGAAGAATATTATTCAGAAGATTCTTAGCCAGGCAGAAGTTTTAAAGAAGTTCAACTTAGAATACTCGGAGCTAATCAGATTATCTGGGTTTGTTAAATCTGGCGACACCTCAAATTGCGAGGCGCTTGCTGCGAGAATTTATTTTAATCAACTACTCAGTGACTCAACTCGGCGTCAGCCAACCTGGTATAACTCCGCCCTTGATTACGGATATAGTATAATGCGAAGCTGTATTGCTAGGAGCGTAGTGTCACATGGCTTAATTGCTTCGCTAGGCATTTTTCATCATAATGAACTAAACAATTTTAATTTAGTCGATGATCTTATTGAATGTTACCGTCCATTTGTCGATTTTTATGTTTTGAGAACCGTCTGTCTCCGCCATACCGGTGAAGAATTTGATGAGAATCTATCAAAAGAGGACCGGGTCTTACTCACGCAAGTTATCAATGAAAATGTTAGAATTCGTAATTTATCTTACTCCATAAAGCATAGTATTGATATTATGGTTGAAAGTTTTATTGCCGCATTTCGGAATGAAGATATTGGTCTATTTGAACTCCCGGAATTTTGTTGATTAATAATTTTTTGGGTGGGAGAAAGAAAAAATGAGTAGTTATAATTTTATGCGAGCCTTAGTTTTATTTGATCTACCAACTGACACTAAAATTAACCGTGGAAACGCTACACGTTTTCGAAACTATTTGCTGCATGATGGGTTCACGATGTTGCAATATAGTATTTATAGTCGACTCTGTCCAGATCGCGACAACGCAAATACACACCTTGAACGAGTAAAAAAGCATGCTCCACATGAGGGATCAATTCGTATGTTGATGTTGACGGAGAATCAGTTCACCAATATGGAAGTAATTTGTGGTGAGAAATCTGAGCAAGAAAAACGTATCGGCGAGGGGCAAATGTTATTGTTTTGAATTAGAAAGTAGATATAAGTACTATAAAAATAAACTTTAAAGGCATGCCTCTCTAAGAAGAAAAGACTAAAATTAAAATGCTTAACCAACAAAAAATCTTCCATTAACAGGGAAGATCTTCTGTAAGTAAATTTGTAGTAATATACTACTATCGAAATTATTAGGGGACTATAACCTAGAATAGCGTTATTTAATGCTAGATAGAAATATACTACTATCGAAATTATTAGGGGACTATAACTGCCTTAGTTAAGTGGTCTCCCACTACGCAAATATACTACTATCGAAATTATTAGGGGACTATAACTTATGTTTTAGGTACTGATTTCTCTAAGGTAATATACTACTATCGAAATTATTAGGGGACTATAACCGTTGTTTAGAGCTAAGTAGATAGACGTGGAATATACTACTATCGAAATTATTAGGGGACTATAACCTATTGGGGTGAAACAATCACACCTATTATAATATACTACTATCGAAATTATTAGGGGACTATAACTTACCCCAATCGCCTATATAATCGGCAAGAAATATACTACTATCGAAATTATTAGGGGACTATAACCTCCACAACTTCACCCATACGGTCTTTTTCAATATACTACTATCGAAATTATTAGGGGACTATAACAAGGTTTGGGGTGTCTTTTAATAATCTATAAATATACTACTATCGAAATTATTAGGGGACTATAACACATCCAGCTTCGACAACTTGAACTAATTCAATATACTACTATCGAAATTATTAGGGGACTATAACGCTCCTTGCCATGTGTTACTAACACACACTAATATACTACTATCGAAATTATTAGGGGACTATAACGATATCACAGATATTTTAGCGAATAATAGAATTATACTACTATCGAAATTATTAGGGGACTATAACAGCACGCCATGCAAGAGCAACGACATTATAATTATACTACTATCGAAATTATTAGGGGACTATAACTAACAACGTAATAAAGCCAGTCACGAAATGGGCTATTGAACGAGTTATCCCTATATTCTTTGATCTGATTGCGAGTGCTTTTAAGATTATTGAACCATTGATAAAAGGGGTAGGTGATGGATTTGCGTTTATTTGGGATCACTTTTTAGGTCCAGTATTAGGTGCTACTTTTGACGCCGTGACTACATTTTTCCAGGTACTTAGTGATGTATTTAAAACCATCGTAGATAATGCAGTCGTGGCAACTATACTGGAAGGGATTGGAATTGCTATTGGTGTAATAGTAGGTGCATTGACTGGAATGATGACGTTAACTGCGGTTCTCGAAGCAGTAATTATAGCTGCAAAAATAGCGTTTATTGCACTTACATCGCCCATTACATGGGTAATTGCGGGTATTACTGCATTGATCGCCGTTATCGTTTTATGCGTTAAGCACTGGGATCAGATTTGCAAATTCGTTGGTTTTGTTGTTGGAGAGATAGTAAAATTTGTCTCAAATATGGTGGGGGAGGTTGGCAAATTCTTTGAGAACCTTTGGAATATTATTGTCGGGATTTTTGCCGGTGTTGGAAAATGGTTTGGTGACAAATTTAGAGGTGCTTGGAATGGTATTACTGGGGCTTTCTCTGGCGCTGCTGGCTGGGCTAGTGATCGCTGGAATGATATCACTAAAGCTTTCAGTAATGCATGGCAAGTGTTTAGTGATATTGGCAAGAATATTTGGAACGGATTAAAAAATGGTATCGGTAATATCGCCAATAACATGAAGAATATGTTCACTGGTGCGGTAGATAATGTTAAGAAATTCCTCGGGATCCATTCTCCATCTAAACTCTTCATGGGTATTGGTGATTACATGGGACAAGGTCTCAATATTGGTTTTGAAGATAATTTTGATTCTATGATTAAAAGTGCAGATGAGTTAGCTCACGAAATTGATTCTAAAATGCAAATAAATATCCCTAAACCTGCGGATATCGATATTGATATTGATCGTAAGAACTCAGTTATTGGTGGTTATGTAGACGATATGAAGTCTGCACCATTCATTCTTAATATCGATGGAGAAAAAGTCTTTGAGGGTGTAGTTAATCGTGCTAATACTCAGACATTCTTAAGGAATATGGGGATTTTTGATATTTAAGATTGAACCGATCGAGCTTGATATAAATCACTAAAATGGTATCATGATCGTAATTAGTACTATAAATGTAAAGGTCTTTTATGCAAGAAACGTCGTCAAAAATTAATCCTCAAAGAATAGCGATAGCAATTTCAGCAGGTATTGGTATACTGGCTTGTTTTATGCCTTGGGCGAGTTTTTCTATTGTCGGTACAGTGAATGGAGCTTCTGATGATGGTCCTATTTTCGCCGTATTATTGGCGATCCCATTACTACTAGTACTTTTAGGAGATAAAACTAAGCAAATAGATAAGAAGGTAAAGATAGCCGCTATTCTTGTTGGTATTTTAGTAATAATTTGTGGTATTTTTGTGGAAATTGCAGAATTCAATAACAAGATTGAAGCTGCAAAACGAGTCTCTAATAGTAGTATTAACGAAAATAGCTATGGTTTAGATAATAGTAGCAAGAATATTGCCAAGAATGTTTCCAATGCAGTGATTTCTTCTGCAAAAATTGAATTTGGACTATATTTATTGATTATCTCCGGCATTTCTGTTGCTGTATGCTCTGGAGTTGATTCACTTTTTCAAAACGGCACAAATGAAAAAGAAAAGAAATAATTAATATATTTTATTTTAGATCTTTTATTTTACTTTTTCTGTAGCATACACTTGATATCCACGACATTTTTCGTGATTCTACCACGTTTAATTATTATCCCAAATATACAACAATCCCCATAGTTTGCAAGCATAAGGGGGGAGGGATGGTATTATATATGTTGTATAAAATACAATAAAATATAGACATTTACTATTTAATATGGTAATATGTGTGTAGGGATTGGGGTGTCCCCAATCGGTGATAAGTCTCCTTCGGGGGACTTATTGCTTTTATGGAAAAATTTTAATTCCATACCCCTCAACTTTTCCCCTATTGGATTTTCTAAATTTATCTTTTATTACCATATACGATGATGATTCTGTTCCGGTTAATATAAGTTTTGCAGTAGGATATGCACAGAGATCTGCGATTTGAAGACCGTTATCGTTCATGTTTTTACTTCTAAAAATTGCTTCGTGGTCAAAGCGGATTGAAAAACGTCCTGCAGATATCTGTCTACTTCCAAACTTAATTAGTTGTTTATATTTTTCGCCTAATATAGCATCTTCTTTTTTGCCTCTAGACTCCAATATTACTTGAGCAAATCCATTTCTGCTATCTAAATCAAACATAATGCGTTCTAGTAAAAATGTCAGTCCAAGCTCATATGGATCGTCTGCTTTTCTGCCGTAAGAGTTAAGATAATCTTCTTTTTTAATTACAGAGGCAACTAGTCGATAATTATATTTTATTAAAATTTCGTTTAAGCTCCGATAAAAATATCTTTTCACCTTTGGATTAAAAAATATAGCAAAACTTCCATCGCATTTACGTATATCCCTACTGTGCAAAATTACTCTATTTGTCCCAAAGATTTTTCTTTTTAACTTATCAATCTCTAGATTTATTTTTCTGTATTCTTCTTCCGATATCAATATACCCATTAGAGTAAAGACAGGAAAAATTTGATTTATTGATTCAAGCGATGGGTCACCACATTCATCTATGAACAATAAATATTTTTTCATTATTTCCTTCTTCTTGATTCGTATATTCCATCTTAGTGATAAATAGGGTGGCAGGGCAACAAAAAGTCCTGTACCTATATGAGGCTTAGGCGATTTATTCTAGCGTTAGTTGCTAGACGGCTGTTCGGAACCTACGCCTCATATCGAAACAGGACTAACTAACTTTTATTAAAGCTTTGCTTCCTTGCCAGCCGTGGCATTTTTCTGAGATTACCTCCTCAGATTGCGTATAGTATACTAATAATTTATTTAATAGTCAAGATAGAATAAGCGTTGTTTACAGATTAAAGCTTAACCATAATAGGTATGAAGTTAATTTGTCTTTTAATTCTTTTATTGTATTGCTAGTGTTGTATTTTTACGTTCATAAATTCGGTATAATATAGGTAGATCTACGACCACACAAATATATTGTGGTCGTTTTTTATTGGAGAATCTATGGTAATTTCAGGGGGCTTATTAAAAATAAATGGAAAATCAGTAATAGGAATTAAAAGCTACAAGATTACTCGTGCCAAACTGTATTCAGACGCAGGACGAAACTTAAACGGTGGACTCTCTGCTACCTTTATTGGCGTATTTCCGAAGCTAGAACTAGAAATCGGTGGAGTCTTAACCAAAGAGCGTATTACTGAGCTCTGTGGACTGTTAGATCAAGGATTTTTCGATGTCGAATATTACGACCCAAAGACTGGAGCTACTAAAGGCGGTGCATTATACTACTATCGAAATTATTAGGGGACTATAACTAATAACTTTTTGCTCTATGGAAAAACATTATATATGTATATCAATATATGCAGAAGTATTATTATTTGGTTTATGGTTAAATTCGCTTACATAATGCTTATGTTCGCCTAATCGCTTTTTATCTCTGTTGCTCTATAAATTAGAGCGTTCGCTTATGGGACGTAAAATTCCATAGCGTGCATTTTTATCTCTCATTTTTTTACTATATTTGGTAACTATACCATCATTTATCAAGCCTTTGATATTATTTTGAATAGCACGTTGTCCAGCTATACCAGCTTTTTCTATATCCTCCAATGTGGAATCTCCACGATATAACAACCTGTCAATAATAGCCTTTTTAGTAGAATTATACCTCATATAATTCTTTGCTATTTTTTCTAAAACACCACGACTTATGTTTTTATCATTACTATAGCTAGCATTTATCAGTTTTAGGGTAACAATATCATTGTCATCCGTATAACGTGGCTCATCAAGCCTATATTCATTCATAGACGAATAAATTCTTTTTACTCCTTCATTCAATTCCCGCACGAAACCCATTTCAAACAAAACTCTACCAATACGTGGATTTCTTGAAAATCTACATATCCTAATATTATGGATATTTACTTGTGCTGGTAAAGGACCACTATTGCTGATCTCTAAGCTATTATTAAAATGTTTAATAAGTATACAATTACCTTGAAGGTTATAAGAACGATGAAATATTGCATTAACAACACCTTCTAGCCAGGCGTCTTCAGGATATTCAGGAACTCTCTTGAAGATTCTATTTTTAATATCAAAATAATAATAATCACCTAATGAAGCTTTAAGGAACTCACTTGTCTTCCTTATTGCGGTTGGAATGTTACCTCTTATTATCTCGTCTTTTATAACATTATAGCCAGCCCCAGCCCCCTCAAATGAACCATCATATCTCACATATCTAATGTAGGCAGAGGGGATATATTTTTCAGGATCTTTTGAAAAAAGAAGAATTGCAGAATTTTTATACATGATTACGTCTTTTACTTTTTTCGCCAAATTACGATTAAGCAAGAGTTCTTCTTGAGTTCCTTCATACTTTAAATTATTTTTATATTCATTAATCAACTGGAGGTCAAAATCTTCAGTATCAAAGTCTTCTACGGTCTGGTCTTCGAAACGGCGAAGATTCTTATCATAGCGCAAATTATCAATCTCACTAATACTTAAAGGTCCATAATTCGAATCACCAATTCTTTTATATACTTCATTACCACCTTTTCTTGAAAAAACGTTCTCATTGTTTTCTGACACATGATACAAATATATAGTATTATTATTAATCTTAATCTCTTCAAATATAACATGGGGAGTTGGTTGAATCATCTCTTTGCATAGTTTTCTATAGCCATCAATGTCAGAACTAAAATTCTTTGTTTTATCTATAATACCATTATCTTCTACTCCTACAGCTAATACTCCGCCATCAGCATTTAGCATTCCGACTATCTCATTTGCAATTTTTGTTCGTTTTGTATCTCGTCCCTTTCTTTCAAAATATAATGACTCTTTCGAATTTAAAAGATAATCCTCTGTAATGTTCGGGTCGATTTTAGATACAGCTTTCATGCCATAATTATATCATGCCTTGGAATACTACTAATATGAGGTCATACGTTTTCAGTTAGTAAATGACTATGTAGTTTGTCTATTATAAAGCTCTACACCACCACCTCAAATTCCGCACCCCGCTTCTCGCCGCTCCGAAGTACAATTCTATACCCCTGTCGTTCCGCCAAATTCTTCGCGATTGCAAGTCCCAGTCCATGGCTCGTCTTATCCTCAGTTCTCGTACGTGCTACGTCCACCTGGTAAAATCTCTCAAAAATCTTTTTCTGGTCTTCTTTTTTTACTCCCACTCCGTTATCTTTTACACTGAAAGACACATTCTTGCCACGTCTCCCCGCCCGCAAATAAATCATTTTTTCTCCAGAATATTTGATTGCGTTGTCCAAAAAAATCGTAAGGATCTGTTCAAGAGTCTTTTTCGCCACCACTGCTGTTTTATTTTTTCCGAGGTCCAGTTCAAGTTCGATCTTCACGCCGTATTCGTCAGCCACCGGCACCATCTTCTCGCGTAGTTCTCCCAAAAAATCAGATACAATAATCTCTTCTGTTTTTTCTCGATCGCCATTCTCTCGCGCCATATCAAGCATCGATGATGTCAGCTCCTTCATCTTCAAAATCTCTTCGATATTTTTCTCGATCACCTCGCGTGCCTTCTCCTCCGGCAAACTCTTCTTCCTCAGCGCCACCTCGTTTCGGATCAGCATCGCCGTTAGCGGTGTTTTTAATTCATGGCTCGCATCAGAGATAAACTGCATCTGTTTCATCATTGCTCGCTCAATCGGCCCCAAAGTCAATTTTGCCAAATTTCGGCTTACAAAAATCCCGATCAGAAAGATCCCGATATTAAAACCAACCAGGGAATAAATAATTGTAGCGCGTGTAGTATTATCGCGTTTTTCCAGTCTCTTTCGGAAAGTATTTTCAAAAGAGTGTTCCTCAAACTCTGGTGTTTCCACATTTACGCTTGAGCTTTCTCCCTCGCTTGGCAGCAACGGTCGGTTTAAGCTCGCTGTTGAAAGCAAATAAATGATCCCTGTAAAAATCAAAGACAGCGTCATAATTACTGAAAGATAGCTCAGAGTCAATCGATTTACTTCAGATTTTTTCATTACTTTTATTTTATCTTATTTTCTTTAAAATACTCAGCGTCTCCCCGCCCGTATGGACAGTCTGACATAATACTGCTTTACTTCTCGCCCACAATCTTATAGCCAAATCCAGGTACTGTCTGAATCAGTTTCTGTTTGTAGGGTTTATCAATTTTCTTACGCAGAAACATAATAAATAATTCCACATTGTTCGGCAATACGTCTGCATCAAAATCCCAGACGTTCGAAATAATTTTCTCTTTCGACAAAACCTTGCCCTCATTTCGCATTAAATATTCCAGCACCGCATATTCTTTTGTAGTTAGTTTGATCTCATCTCCCGCTCTCGACACTTGTTTTGAATTTGGATTAAGTACCAAATCTCCTACTCGCAACACTTCTTCTAGTTTCTGTGACGGCCTTCTTAAGATTGCCCGCATATGTGCTAATAAAACATCAAAGTTAAATGGCTTTGGCAAGTAATCGTCCGCCCCAAAATCGAGCCCTCTTACCACATCTTGTGATTGTCCTCTCGCGGTCAACATCAGAATTGGTGTAGTATTCTTCTCAGCTCGTAGTTTCTTACAAACTTCAAAGCCGTTTATTGAAGGTAACATTACGTCGAGAATAATCAAATCATACTCTTCCGCCATCGCCGTATGATAGCCATCTTCACCATCAAAGCAGGAGTCCACGGCATAGGATTCGTCTTCTAACCCCTCTTTTAAGGCTTCATTAATTTCTTTGTCATCTTCAATAATCAAAATTTTCATAAAAGTAATCGTAAAATTAAAAAGCGAATATCATTGTCTCTGGTCCACAACAGCTTAATAAGCGAATATCGTTATCTCTGACCCGCAACAGTCTAATAAGTCAGCGTTACAGCTTCAGGCCACATTGCATTCACCAACTTTTTACCTTGACTGGTGACGCTTACTAAAATTTTACCATAGGTCTGTTGAATTACCGTCAGAAGCCCCTTGGATTTTAGTTCGGTCAACACATTCATTGTCACTTTCTTTGGCATGCCAGCCTGGTCCACAATATTATCCACATCGTCCACCCCCTCTTCATACACCTGTTGCAAAATAAGAGCCTCATTCACCGACAAATCCATCTGCTTATTCTTCTTGGAATTTTTCGTGTTTTGGCTCTTATTTTTCATGATTTTCTCCCTCTTTAAACTTTTTTTAGTTAACACTTCATCTTCTTCGTATTGATTAACATCATAATTTTTCATGTCTTTCCTTTCGTTTATGATGCTTATAGTTTACAAAGATGTTCTTTAAAAATGCTTTAAATTTTAAAGTCTTTAACTATTTTGTCGATTAAGTTCGATTTGCCTCCTCATTTTTACTCTGTCTATTAGTTTTCGATTGCCCATTTAATTCATCTTGATCTGAGCTCCCTCGTGCATTAGGCCCATCCGATCCACTTTGGTCGTCAAAAAAATTTTGGAAATTATTATTTTGTTCACCCGATACACTCTGTGATGATCTATTTTGTTGATTTCCACCCTGCTTATTCAGTCTATCTTGTGGATTAGGAGGATTGCCCATTTGACCACTCATTCCACCCGGGCCGCCCATTCCGCTTCTAGCACTATTATTTCCCGCCATCTGCGTCCCGATAAAGAAACACAGCGCCGCAATTGTCACTCCGCCTGCCGCAATCCCTGCAATAGCTCCTGCTCTCGTTTCTTTTTTATTTTTCTTTGAAACTTCGTCCATCTTCATCCTTTCATCTAAATTATTTTCTGTATTTTCTTTTGTTTTCTTTTGGTTAATATATCGAGTTTATGCTCGGAGGTTGATAGATCGATATCCATGTAGGATAAAATATCCGCCTCGCTTTCCATCCAGACTTGTTTTAGTGCGCGTCCACGACCTTTTTTATCTAGCCGCACCACACGAATCGCCGCATGGCTATTCGCCAGGTCATTTGCAATCGCCTGTGTCTTGTCTGTACTACCATTATCTGCGATTGTAATTCTAAAATTGAATCCTGGCTGTGTTCTCAGGAAATGGTGCAAGGTTTCAATATTAGCTTTTAAAATACGCTCTTCATTTAGCACCGGCACCACCACTTCGATTAGTGGATTTTCGATTGCCGAAAAATATCGTTTATGATATATATTAATCGTCTCTGGCTCACCTCGGCAATGAATATTTAGCCGTATTGGCGTGCTTAGTCTTAATACATTTATTTTACTTGTGTTGTATAAATCTTTTTTCATGCTCATTAGTCTACTTACTTCCTCTTTAAAATCGCTTTAAGGTATCAAAAGATGTATAATTACCCTATGAAACGAGAAAAAAATAATAAAAAATCTAGGCCGATCTTATTGCTTTTTCAGCTTCTCGCCGTACTCTCTAGTTTCGCTATGCTTTACTTCCTATATCAGTCTCAAATTTTACCAACTCATCTTTTTAGTTTGGTCATTATTTCCTATCTTCTACTAGTAGTCCTCCTGATTATTATTAGTCGTAAATTTATTCTTTTAGCCATCCTTTTAATCTTAGATATCATCATTAACGTCGTACTCGCCTTTGTTTTTTATAAATACAATAACTATTTCTCTCAGATTGGTCAGAATGAAACATATGAAGAAAAATATAGTCTCATCACTCTCGCTTCTTCTCCCTTGGCGAAGACTGGACAAGGCGAGATCGTGCGTATTGGTATCCTAAATAATGATCCATACAAAGAAACTGTTGAGCAATATCTAAAATCCGATGCTAATTTACGTCAAGGCCTTCTCGCCAGAAATCTCACTCAGTCTGACTATCTTGGCTTTTCTGATCTACTCTCTCTAACCTCAGCTCTGTTCAAGCAAACTGATGTAAAAGAAGCCTCTTCTGTCAAAACTGCTCTCCTTGCTAACAGTCATCTTGAATCCTTAAAAGACAATAATCAGGCCGTCTTTGATAAATTACATGTCTTACAAGAAATTGTTTTAAAAGTAACTCCGAAAACCGTAGAAACCACCAAAAATACTTCACTTGATACACCATTTACGGTCTATATTAGTGGTATCGATAATCGTGATCACGCCCTGCCTTTTGCTGCTCGTTCTGACGTAAATCTCATTCTGGTCTTTAATCCTGAAAGACGTAAGATTCTTATTCTAAATACTCCACGTGATTTTTATGTTTCTCTAGCCATGAATGGACAAAAGGACAAACTTACTCACGCCGGACTTTACGGCGTTAATGAGTCTATTCATACTCTTGAAAAATTCTATGATATCAAAATTAACTATTATGCACGCATTAATTTTGATGCCACCTCTTCTATTATTGATCAACTCGGTGGTGTCGACATTACTTTGCCTTACGCCGTTAATACCTATCACGGACATCGTAGCTATCGTCCTGGTACATATCACTTAAATGGGGACGAGGCTCTTGATCTCGCCAGGGAACGGGTTTCGATTAGCTGGGCCGGTGGTGACCGCGAACGTGGTCGTAACCAAGAAAAAATCTTGGCCGCTCTCATCTCCAAAATCCAGCATGATCCCAATATTCTAAGTAAAGTTGACCAAATTTTTACCTCGATCGCCAAAAATATTCAAACTAACTTCACTAGTGATGATCTTAAATATCTTGTTCAAAAACAACTTACTACTCTCGCGAATTGGCAGACCGAGCTCATTGATGTTGACGGCAAAGCCGATATTACCACTACTTTCACCTATCAAGAGCCAAAGCATTTCGTTTGGCACCCTTATCAAGAATCTGTCGATCGTGCCAAAGTCAAACTTCAAGAATATCTTAAATAATTTATGAAAAAATTTCTAAAATTCCATTCTCGGTCGATTATTTCTTTGCTTCTGATTTTTCAGATGATCTTCGTTTTTATTATGTCTTCTTTTGGTTCAGACTCTTCCAGCGCACAAAGTGGCCAAATTATCCAAGCTCTTCGTCAAGTTTTTCCAAATTTAAACAATACCTCTCATCTCGATGCGAGTACCCTTGTTTTAATTGTTCGTAAAACCGCACACTTTACTGAGTATGCCATCCTCGGAATCCTCTTTTTTCTCTTTTTCCGCCAGTTTTTTCCTCAAAAAAATGGCTCAAGATATTTTATCCCCGCCATTCTTTTTAGCTTTTTCTACGCCTGCACGGATGAAATCCATCAACTTTTTATTCCCGGACGTAGTGGTCAATTCACTGATGTCTTAATCGATACTCTGGGAGCTTCATTCGGTTGCCTCCTGTTAGTTCTGTTTAGGCATTTAAGAAAGGCTTGGCGAGCTCGTCACCGTTCGCAATAATTTTGCGATATTCAGCCTCACCGATTAATTTAATCATCTTTTTTTCGGCCTTCTCGAATTTGAGGAACATTGATCCCTCAGCTCGATGAATGTCTGTCCCCAAATAATTCACCAGGTGGTTTTTTAGTAAAAATTTCATAATCTTCTTTGCTTTGCCTCCATATTGTCCGACTATACTTCCGTAATTTGATTGTAATTTTACCCCTAATTTTTTCAGCTCAAAGATTATCTCTTTATTTTTCTGTACGAATAAATAGCGTTCAGGGTGTGCAAGTACTGGAATAAGATCCTTTGCTTTTAACTCAAATATGATATCACGAAGATATGAGACTTCGGCATAAAATGGTAGTTCAAATAGTACGTGTTGGTGTTTTTTCTTTGTATTTAAATCTCCACCAAAACAAGAAGCCTTTTTCGCTTTTAGAAAATCTATTATTTTTGGGTCAATATAAATTTCGTTACCAGGCAGAAGTTTTAGTTTTATTCCGGCCTGGTCAAGTTCATTTTGTAATTTTTCTCGTAGTTGATTCTTTGTCTTATTATCAGCTGCTTGTGTACTATCGGCAATATAGTGTGAAGTACAAAACGCTCCGGTAAATCCTAAATCGGTGAGTTTTTTTGCCATCTTTACACTCTCATCTATAGAGCCGCTGCCATCGTCAATTCCAGGTAAGATATGCAAATGTAAATCAATCATTTAATAAATTAATTATAATATTCATTATATTTACTATACTTGTCATTACGGCGTTCATCAATAGTATGGTTCAAGACAACACCAGAAATCTTTACCTCAATCGATTCAAGTGTCTTCTTCGAGTTTTGAAGATCCTCGATCGTAGTCATATTTGCGGCACTAACAAGGACTAAGCGATCAGTTTTCTTTGCAAGAATTAAGGAATCTGAAAGTCCATCAATTGGTGTACCATCAAGAATCACGTAATCAAAATTCTGCTTTACTTTTTCCAGAAAAGTTTCCATGGCTGAAGAGTCAAGTAACTCGCTTGGGTTTGGTGGTACTACACCACGAGTAATAACTGACAGACTTTTTACTGTTGTTTTTTGGAGATATTTACGGTATTCTTCGGCCTTATTTTCGGCTAGCAGATTAGATAGGCCTTCCTTGTTGGAAAGTCCAAAGATTTCGTGTTGACGGCCAAGACGCATATCGCAGTCAATCAAGAGCACTTTCTTCTTAGTTTTTGCGAAAGCCACGGCCAAGTTTGAAGCAATAAAACTTTTACCTTCATTTGGGGTTGAACTAGTAATCAAAACTGCGTTTGATTCCTTACTGTTTAGCGAGAAATATAAGCTAGTACGAATTGTACGAAAATCTTCACTAACCTTTGACTTTGGGTTGTCACGAAGTACCAGTTCGGAGTCCTCATCTAGCATCTCTTCGTTAAAATCCTCTGCCTCATTCTCAGTTGCCTCTTCCTCAGCAGTCAATTTTTCTTGTTTAGCTTTCTCTTCAGCAATAATCTTACGCCCCACTGCCTTAATCTCAACAACCGGCTTAGTTTCCGACTCAGTCTTTTTCTCCACCTGGACCTCGCCAGTGTTCTCTTCTTCAGTATCCTCATAACCAACACCGAGATCATTATGGTATTTTTCTTGTTTTTCAAGTTTAGTAGCCAATTTTTCAGCTCTTTTAGCTTCCTTTTTCTGTTCTTTTTCGAGCTTAGCTGCTAATTTAGCTTCCAATTTAGCATTCTTTTCTGCGCGTTTTTTACGCTGTTGTTTCTGTTTCTCGGTCTCCAGCTTACGCACTTTACCCAAGATCGGTAGCTTGAAGAGTTGTTCGATTTGTTCAGCAGTTTTGATTGTGCGATCAAAATAAAACATTAAGAAAATAACACTAACAGCTAGTACGATACCAGCGGCCATATAAATTGCTTCTTGTTTTATCAAGTCCACATTATGTGGCTTCTGTGGTTCAACAGCTCTATCCAGTACGTTTACGCTCTTGTCATTATAGATTGAACTAATTTCGCTTGTAAAAGTATCGGCAATTGTGTTCGCTAGGGAATAACTATGATATTTATTAAGATCCACCACAGAAATACTGATAATTTCTGTATCCTTTAGTGACGCTACGGTCACTTTTTTAACAAGTTGTTCATAAGTATCATCAATCTGCATTTCACGCCTTACGCGGTCAAGCACACGGTGAGACTTTACGACTTCTGTATAAGTATCAATCAAGTTCTTGTTTGCATTAATTTCATTCTGGATGGTGTTTTTTGATTTATCTGAACTAAGAATTACTGTTGCCTGTGCCTTGTATTCTGGTTTTTGGATAAACACGGAATAAAATGTACCAGCTGACACCACAAAAAGTACCATCACGATAAATAGAACAAGGTGTTTTTTGAAATAGCTCAACAAATCCCTTAAATTAATCTCTTCCATATGAGGCATATTATAACATAAATATATGCACTTTGTAAAGACTAGTCACATCAAACAGTATAAAATGCAAAAACATAAGCCTAATCTGTAAAAGTCTTAAATGTTCAACCTAACGCTACGCGTCACCCCTGTAAAACTTGCAATTTTTTAATACTTCTGCTAAAATCTCAGGTATTGCTCTTTTCCACAAGTCATTCTAGAGTATTTTGACTAACGAGGTGGGTGGTCGGTCGTGAGCAATAGAATTAAACGGAGTAAGAAAATTACTTATGCGTAGACTTAAACGTGAATCTTCGCGCAAAAAGTCGAAAATTCCTCCTGCCCCTTGGCAAGAGTTCATTATTTACTAATCTGAAGGGTCAAACTTCAACGAAGGCTTTAAGTAATTATTTCGCTGAATAAGTTATAAAACTTATAAGCCAAAAATGATTAGCAAATAAGGAAAATACCGCTTCTTCGGAAGTGGTATTTTTTTATTGAGTATTATAGATCCATTCTTCTATGTATAGTATAGGCTAAAAATCAATTTTATAGTTCTTATTGGTTATCATGTTGCACTTGAGAGCTTAGCTCAAAACAAGACTTGCATTACTTAATAAATATTATATAATATAAAGACTATCCAATACTGGATAAGTACTTTTAGAAAGGTTGGTGACTATGTATGTCAAAAAATCCAGAACTCAATTCTCTGAAAGCTAGAGAGCAAGATGCATTCCGTCGTAAACAAGTATCATTCCAGAACTATATCGATGCTAAAAATCGTGCTAACGCTGCACACGACGCCATGCAAACCGCCTGGAAAGAGCGTTGTTCCGCTCGGGAAGAGATGAATCATGAATATGAGGATATGCAACGCTCTAGTAACAACTATCATGAAGTTTGGAATGAGTACGGTAGAATTCGTGACGTGAATAATGCCCGCATTGAATCGCTTCGTCAGGAAGCAGACTATGAACATCGAGAGATGCAAGATTGTTTTGAAAGAGCTAGTAGCTGCTATCAGTACGGCAATAAGTCCGAAGCCCCCTATTGGTCTTCTCAGGGACACGATCATAAAAACCGTCGTGACAGTATTAATGAAGAAGTTAGTAGGCTTTGTCAGGAAGTAAAATCCGCAAAGCAGGATGCTGAATGGCGAGCTCCTAAAACCGATAGCTCTGCGTTTCGTATAGCGAAGAACGCTTTTAATAATGCTAAGTCCCGTCATGAATCTGCAGAGGCAGAGTTTGAGAGGCTCAAAGCCGAACGCGATCATTACAAAGCCAAATTCGATTCCGCACAGGCAGAATATCTCCGTCTGAAGGAAGAATTCCAGGAAAAATTAGCCCAGATTAAGCAAGATAATCAGCGTGAACGCGATAAAATTCTTGATAAGGCTGGTGTAAATTGGTCTAATCGTGAGGATGCGAAAATCGTCAAGAAGGCGGATGGTACTACTCAGGTTTATTATGGCGGCCTCTTATCTGGCGATGGACTAGGTCATGGGCATGCTGCGCTTGATCAGTTTGATAATAAAACCTATAATCGTGGTGCCTTTGAGAAACACGGGAGTCAGAATTATATCAATAATGGTAGTAAAGAATCAAAGACTTATAGCCGTAATGTCCTCGAAGAGCGCGAGAGTCAGAACTATACCAGCAGCCGTAATAAAGGTTTTACTATGTATGACCGCAATGCAAGAATTAATACTGAAATCGGTGGCTCTGGTAAAGGAAATTACATTAACGTAAGGACAGGTGAGGGTCACACCACACAATGGTATGATGACGGTTACCGCATTTCTTGGGATACAAAAGATGGAGGGATGACGGAAAAGTCTCATTGGACAAATCAAAACGTTCCCAGAGGAGATCAACATCGCCACGATGCCCCAGATGACGCGAAGATTTAGTGTCTTTTGTTAATAACTTAAACCGCAGCTTATTTAGCTGTGGTTTTTTATGTTATTATATACAACATAATGGATAAACAATCTATTGAGAATAAAATTAATGATATTGCTAAATACTTTGCAGATAAGCAGCCAGAAAACATTACATTTATAGATGCAGATACATACGATTACGAATTGTTTACTCTACATGAAAAATGGAAGCAGCTAGTCTCTACTGAGGAGTTTGTTGATCACTTTCCGTATATTGATAAACTTTGGGAACTGTTGGCGAATTGGAAGCCAGATGACGTCGAATCAATCCAAACTAAGCGTCATATTGTTGAGCTAGCGAAAAAACATTTGATGAAGGCTATTAGAAATAATAAATTTATGAAGAAACAAGAAATATTGAACGGTATTAGCAATGAATTAGAGGGTTTATCTTTGGAAAATCCTCGTGACTTTTATTTTGGTATAGATTGCTATGCGGACAATTATGATGAAGATAGTATTGGAGCCCTAATTTATAAATGGGAGCAACTTGGTTTTGGTGATTTTAAGAAAAAATTTCCAATAACATCAAGACTATATATTCAATTGGAAAATATGAATAATGGCATTGAAAGATCAAGAGAGGAATATGCCGCTATTATCTCTCTAGCAAAAGACGCTCTAGCCGAAATAAAAGACTTCAAGGCATTTGATTGAGTCTAGAGTACTAGTAATCACGTCTTCCATTCTCCTCTATTCTCTCAATATGTGATATTATTTCCTATATGAGAACATTGTCTGGCGAATTGAAAAATAAATTAAATGAAACTGTGACCGTATCCGGCTGGGTGAATTCCCGTCGTGATCATGGTGGCTTGATTTTTATCGACCTCAGGGATCATCAGGGAATTATTCAACTTGTGATCACTCCAGAAAACCAACAGGCCTTCACTCTTGCCGAAACCCTGCGTGATGAGTTTGTTATCTCTGCCACTGGTATACTTCGTGAGCGTGCTGCCGATCTTAAGAATCCTCATATTGAAACCGGTGATATCGAGCTCGTTGTCGAGAGTATGGAGCTCCTAAATCGCTCAGACACTCCGCCGGTCAATACCCACGATGATGGGCCTGAATCTAGTGAAGAGCTTCGTCTTAAATATCGTTACCTTGATTTGCGTCGTCCAAGTATGCAAAACACCTTAAAACGTCGTGCAAAGTTTTATTCCTACCTTAGAAACTATATGGACCAGCATGATTTTATCGAAGTCACCACTCCAATTCTCGCCAACTCCAGTCCCGAAGGTGCCCGTGATTTTCTTGTGCCTTCTCGTTTAAAGCCAGGCCTCTTTTATGCCTTACCACAGGCTCCTCAGCAATTTAAACAGCTTCTTATGGTTGGCGGTCTTCCGCGCTATTATCAGGTTGCTCCCTGTTTTCGTGATGAAGATCCTCGTGCGGACCGTCTTTATGGCGATTTCTACCAGCTCGATTGCGAAATGTCTTTTGTTGACAACGGAGAAACTGTCAGGCAAACTGTCGAACCTCTCATTAAATCTCTTGTTACGGATTTTGCTGGTAAAACCCTGCTTACAGAAGAGATCCCACGTATTTCGTATCAAGAGTCCATGGAAAAATACGGTGTTGACAAGCCAGATCTTCGTTATGGCATGGAGATGATCGAACTCACTGAAACTCTGAAAAATACTAACTTCAAAGTTTTTCAGAGTCCATGTGTTAAAGCTATCCGTGTTGAAAACGGTGCCTCGCTTACCCGTTCTCAAATTGATCTATTTACCGAGAAAGCTCGTAAGCTTGGTGCCTCCGGCCTTGCTTATATTATGTATGAAAACGGCGTTGAAAAAAGCCCAATCGCTAAGTTCTTACAGCCTGAAGAACTAGCCAGAATCAAAGAGGCCACCGGTGTCAAAGATGGTGATGCCATATTCTTCTGTTCTGATGATCGTACAAAGGTTAACAAGATCTTGGGTCAACTTCGCATTGCTTTTGCTGATCATTTTAATCTTAAAGATGACTCTGTTGTGGCTCTCTGTTGGGTTGTTGATTTTCCATTTTATGAGTGGAATGATGGTGAGCATAAGCTCGATTTTGGCCATAATCCATTCTCCATGCCAAAAGGTGGTCTAAACTCTCTCGAATCTGCTGCGACAGATGAGGAGAAACTTGCCATTGTTGCCGATCAGTATGATATGGTGATGAATGGCTATGAGATTTGTTCTGGTGCCGTTAGAAACCATAGTCCAGAGATTATGTATAAGGTCTTTGGTATTCTCGGCTATGACCATCAATACGTTGAAAAACGTTTTGGTGGTATGCTCAGCGCCTTCAAATTTGGTGCTCCACCTCATGCTGGTTGTGCTTTTGGCATTGAGCGTATTTTTATGGTCTTAAGCGATAATAAGAATATTCGTGATATTGTCGCCTTTCCGAAGAACGGTTCCGGTATT
>ERZ773083.989-NODE-989-length-20754-cov-3.950674_pt1 | contig 20754 bp, 21 predicted proteins | sample MGYA00511465_ERZ773083 | MGnify/ENA primary metagenome ERZ773083 (study PRJEB29015, sample SAMEA2738001) | human oral metagenome | biome: human oral; feature: human-associated habitat; material: dental | place: China | collected 2060 ... | reverse complement strand
GCCTGCTGCGCCGCCGACTCCCGCATGGCCAAACTGGTCATAACGTTGTCGCTTCTGCTTATCTTTTAATACTTCGTATGCTTCGTTGATCTCTTTAAACTTTGCCTCGTCACCGCCTTGCTTATCCGGATGGTACTGGATCGCTAGCTTCCGAAACGCTTTCTTGATCTCATCATCAGACGCAGTTTTTGGCACACCGAGCACTTCATAATAATCGCGCTTATCCATGCTCTCTATCATAACAAATTGGCACTCATATGTCTAGAGTGCCAAAAGGGGATAAGGGTATTGTTTTTTTGGCTGTTTCATGGTATACAAAAGGTACGCAATGACACTTATTTAAGGATATCATATGGCATCACCAGAGACCGCAAACCAACCGTTTGACTCGGACGCATACCCCTTCATATGCGACCATCGGTACCGGGAGTTCGTCGACCCAGAAGACCCGACGAACCCTCATAAAGCGGCGGTGAACGCCCTGGTGCCGCTGGCAGAACAGATCGAACAAGACCCCCAGCTCGCCGAGTGGGTTTTGGCTATGAAATACCTGACCATGGGCGATGATGACCGGCAGAGGCGCTTTGGCGGACACCACCCTTGGCCAGAGCGCGATATTGACGGCCGCCACTACGTCTACACTGTGCCGGTCACCGCCGGGATTAAGGTCGAGCCAGATACCAAGCAGCCCGGCCGTTTTCATTACTCAGCCATATCGGTCATGAAAGATAACTGGCGTGACGACCCTGATGCCTGGTTGGCAGTAGAGCTGGACCTAGAAACTGGTGTCGCGAAGCAGCACGGGATGCTCGGCGCCGTCATTGATGCCGCCAGGCAACTGAATCTCATCCTGAAGCCGTCTCGTTACGAAAACATGTCGCCGCATTGCCGCCCGCAAATAGACAATCGGCCCCTGCGCGACCAGCAGCGTATCAGTACCACGCTCGATGAGCAATACCATGGCCGGCCGATCAGCTGGTTGACTGATACATACAAGCAGTCATCAGCAATCTTAGATATCAGCTACCTAGAGGTAGCCCGTGAGCAGGTAGCGCTCGCTCATCTCAGCAAAGAGATGGCAGATATCGCCCTGGCTGACTGTATGACAAGACCAATAGTCGAGGCGCCAGCAAAGGAAAAGGCGCCGCAAAATCTGCAGAGGCTCCGCGCTCTCTTTCCGGGGCTAGCCCTTCTTTCCTGCTCGCGACCCTCACTAGTTCACTCCTGACAAGAATACACCCCTATCAGGGGTGTATTCTGCATAGTGAGAGGATACGAGTTATTTCTTCTTTTTCTTATCCTTATCGTCGACTACTTCGCCTTCGACCGGCTCATCCTTATCAGCGGTTTTCCGGGTCGTCGTCGTCTCGCCGTCGGTCGCCTTGTCGTTCGTAGCTGCCTGGTAGAGTTTGGCGCCTATTGGCATGATAGCGTCTTGCAATGCCTTGGCAGCCTTTTCCAGGGCCTCTGTGTCAGCTTTGTCGTCGTCCTTGACTTTCTTGGCTGCCTCGACCGCCTCAGCGACGACTTTCTTATCCTCATCGGTTATGTTGTCTTTGAATTCATCTGGCATTTTCTCAGCCTGATAGATAGCGTTTTCTAGCTGATTGCGGGCATCGACTGACTCGCGCTTTTTCTTGTCTTCGTCAGCATGTAGCTCAGCTTCTTTTTGAGCCTTTTCGATATCCTCTTTGCTCATGTTGCCGCTATCTTGGATAGTGATTGACTGCTCTTTGCCGGTGCCTTTGTCTTTGGCGCTGACATTCAGAATACCATTGGCGTCGAGGTTGAATGTCACCTCGATCTGTGGCACGCCGCGTGGCGCCGGTGCAATACCGTCCAAGATAAAGGTACCGAGTGATTTATTGTCAACCGCCATCTCGCGCTCCCCTTGCAGGACATGGATCTCAACCTGTGGCTGATTGTCGGCGTAGGTCGAGAATACTTGGCTCTTCGAGGTCGGCACGGTCGTATTGCGATCAATCATCGGAGTGCGGACACCACCAGCTGTCTCGATACCGAGCGTCAGCGGTGTCACATCGAGTAGCAGCACGTCCTTGACGTCACCGGCCAGCACCCCACCTTGGATCGCTGCTCCGACTGCCACCACCTCATCTGGGTTCACCCCCTTGAGTGGATCTTTCCCAAAAATCGCCTTCACTTTGTCGACCACTGCTGGCATCCGGGTCATACCGCCAACCAAGACAATCTCATCGATCTCACTCGGCTTGAGGCTGGCGTCTTTGAGCGCTTTCTCGACCGGCTCAGCTAGTCGGTCAATCAAGTCCTTGACCAGCCCCTCTAGCTTGGCCCGAGTCAAGGTGTATTCAAAGTGCTTTGGCCCGTCAGCATCAGCAGTGATGAACGGCAGGTTAACCTCGTATGAATTCGTGCTTGAAAGCTCTTTTTTGGCCTTTTCCGCCTCGTCCTTCAGGCGCTGCATCGCTGCTTTGTCGCTCTTGAGATCGACACCCTCCTCTTTCTTGAATACCTCAAGGAAATGATTCACAATTCGGTTATCAAAGTCATCTCCACCGAGATGTGTATCTCCGTTTGGAGCTAGTACTTCAAATACTCCGTCTCCTAGTTCAAGCACTGATACATCGAATGTACCACCACCTAAATCGTATACGAGAATCTTCTGTGATCCGTCCGCCTTGTCTAGTCCATATGCTAGCGATGCAGCGGTTGGTTCATTGATAATCCGCTTCACCTCAAGACCAGCGATCTTACCGGCATCTTTGGTAGCCTGGCGCTGTGAATCATCAAAGTACGCCGGCACCGTGATGACCGCCTCGGTCACCTTCTCCCCCAAGAACGCTTCAGCATCAGCCTTGATCTTGCTGAGGATCATTGCGCTGACTTCTTCTGGCGTGTAGTCTTTGTCGCCTAGCGTAACTGCCACGCCATCGCCTTTTTTGACAATCTCAAACGGCATGATGTCATGGTCGTTCTGAACTTCTTTGTCAGACCATTTTCGACCAATCAAACGTTTGACACCGTAAATAGTATTCTTCGGGTTCGTCACTCGCTGGCGCTGGGCAACTTGCCCAACCAGCCGGTCACCAGCCTTGTTGACCGCCACCACACTCGGCGTGGTGCGGTTGCCTTCGGCGTTGGCGATCACCTCTGGCTTGCCCGCCAGCATATAGGCAAAGGCCGAGTTGGTCGTTCCTAAGTCGATACCGATGATTTTTCCCATAGTTTCCTCCTTATTTATAATGCGCGTTAGCACTACTGTCATTTTAGCACTCTTTTACAATGAGTGCCAACATGCTTTATTGTAAATGAATTAGCACTCCTATGTCAAGAGTGCTAATTCATTTTTTCGGCTCTCCTATGGCGTAATTAGAGCGACGCTCCCGGCTGCGATGCGCCACTGACCGCAAGCTCTTTCTTCAGGCGGTAATAGGTGCGGCCAGCATGAATCATGCCACCTACCCCGACCAGTACCAGCGTATAAAGGAGGCTCATCCCACTATCCTTGCCAGTCTGCACTGTACCAGACATTACCGATGACCCGTACATAATACCAGTGGCGATCACTGGCACCACGGAGCAGTAGGCGAATAGGCGGCGTGCCTTGGTGAGTGAAGCGGTTGGCTCCTTCTTGCGAAAGGCCCAGACAAAGGCCGCCACAGCCACGATGACCGCCACGGCCACCTGGCCGAGATATAGTAAATTGTGGGTTCGTGCTTGCGATTTGTTGGCCTCGTCAACCGCCTTATTCAGCGCCTCGATTGCGGCGTGATACTCTTTTAGTGCATTATTAAACTTATCAGGAAATTGCTTATTCAAAAACTCTTTGGTCTGCGCGTCATTACTCGACCTTAGAGATGTCACTAGCTGTTTGAGTAATTCTGCAAGCTCACCAGCTTTCGCTTTGATGCCATCAGCTGCCTTCAGGTAGCCGTCTCCAAGCCCTTTAGAGAACTGTACTCCCTTCAGCGTATCGAGCTCCAGCCGAGCATCAATTGCTGCTTCACGTACTTCTCTGACAGTCGCACTGTCTTCTTGGTAGACCTTCAAGAATTTATTTAGCTTCTGGTCAACGCGGTCAAGCCGCGAGATGTCATCCTGGTTAATTGGCTGACTGTTAGTATGAGAGTGGCTTCTCACTCGGGGCACCCTAAGCGCCTGGGTCGGCAGCGCCAGTAGTGATGAACTGACCAACGCCATCATAGTTATGACAATAATTAGCTTTTTCATAAAATGTATTATATCAGATACTACGGCCGGTGAGCCACTCGCACCATCGCCTCGCGCACTGGCTGACCGTCAAGCAGGTAGCCAGCCTGCAGCTCCTCGACGACCACCTGGCGCTCGCCTTGCCCGTCTTCCATCGAAATCGCATTGTGCCGAGTCGGGTCAAAGGCGGTTTTTTCTGGAGTAATCTTGATCCGCTCGAGGCCGAGGTCGTCAGTCATCTTTTGAAGCTTTTTGGCCATGGCAGCTACGCCCTTTGCCCAGGTGTGCTCAGCGATGTCGTCTGGTATGTGGGCAGCTGCTCGCTCAATAGTATCAAGTACTGGTAATAGTTTGAGGATAGCCTTCGTCTGGCCAGTCTGCTGCGCCGCCTGTTTCTCGAGGTCAACTCGTTTCCGATAATTTTCAAAGTCAGCTCGCGTCCGCTGCACATCAGCCGTCAATTCGGCAACTTTCTGCTCCAGTTCTTCTACTTTTTTGCTTTTTGCCATAGCTTACTCCTTCGTACTTAGTCCTGTTATTCTAATACCGTCTCGAGCATGGCGCCAGTGTGGCGTACCAGCCGCATCACCTTGGCGTAGCTCTGGCGGGTTGGCCCAAGAATACCGATATAGCTCCGGTCAGAAAACGGTGAACGAAACCGACTGATAATTAAACTGGCGCCACTACCCTTGCCGATTGGGTTCTCGGCGCCGATATAGACGTTCAGTGGCTCATTCGGTGCCACCTCACGGAGCCACGGCTCAAGATTGTCAATCAGCCGCGCGACAGCCTGCACATGCATGCCACTCGAAAATTCTGGATGAGAAAATAAATTGCCAATACCATTCAAGTATAGCTCATCGCCAATTGTTGCCAGGCCCATATTGTGCGTCAGCTCAACTAGACTGTCGACTGCACTACGAATCGCTTGGTCTGCTCGATCTAAATGCGTCTGGACGCGCGCTTCGATCGCTCTCGCACCACGATCGACCGAGACTGGCTCTCGCCCGTCCGGTAGTTGCTGGTAGTCTCGCTCAGTCAGCCGATTGACATAAAAACGATAGCCCTGGTCAGTCGGAATTCGCCCTGCGCTGGTATGCGGATGAGTGATCAGTCCGAGCTCTTCCAGCTTGGCCATTTCCGATCGAATCGTCGCACTCGACACCCCGAACAATTTCGCCAGCGTGACACTACCAACCGGCGCTGCCACCTCAGCGTATTGCTCGATAATAGCGATCAAAATTGCTGTCTGACGCTCAGTCATGGCCCGATTATAGCAGTCCTTAGCACTCGTTGCAAGAGAGTGCTAGTGGGTTTTGGTATACCGAGCTAACCGAGCCAGTTGGGTGCGAGTTTTGGTGAAACGCCGCGCCTCATCTGAAGAAAACAACAAGACGATGATGATATGTGCACCGATGAGCGCGAGAGTATAGAGCATCACGAAGTTCATTTTGCCGATTGTCGCCGCCGACGTTGCCGAGAGCACCATCAAGCTAGATATCACCAACAAGCTAATCCGGGCCCGATTACTCCCCCGCAAAACCATCACCACCAAAAACAACTCGATCAAGAAAACAACTATCTCGAGCACACTCGCCACTAATAATCCAGTCGTGGAGGTGACGATATCCCCCTGAAACGACGGGTCGTGTATGGCGTGTTGCCAATGAAAAACGTTATAGACCAAATCTATACCACCCTGAATAATCACCACGACCATCAAAATCGCCCCGATGACAATCTGGACTGGCCGCCGACTCCAGACATCACTCAGCGTTGCCTCATAGCCAATTGGCCGGCGATCATGAATTGTTGTGTCAAAAATCAAGCCAGTCCGCTGCACTAACTCTTCGGCCGAGGCTGCACGGATGCCCTTCAGCTCTAAAACTGGCAGGTCGCCATCGGTCCGGATACTATCGCCGCCGCCGTTCCTCGCGTGATAGCCGGTCGAAAAATCTTTCAGTAGCAGCACTTGCACTGACTTGGTGTGGTCAGTAATCGTCTTGATGATGTAGTCGCGCTCGATATCAGTATTTTCATCAATCTTATGCGTCACCTGAAAAGTCAGCAGCGACAAGCCAACGCTTTTGTCATACGTACCGGCCGCCAGCCAGTCCACCCGATGACCCCCAGGGAGTAACCACCCTTTTGGGCAATGCCAGAAGCGGACATGGTGCCGCTTACCTGGATTCCCGTCGATCTCCTGCTGGTAGGCAAAATCTTGCCGCCGGCCAAATAAGAACAGCGACGACACCGGTGCGTTGACATAGCTGCGGCGCATAATTGTCGCGATAATCATCCGCCACGAAGAGCGTAGAGTAATCTCGTCAGCTAGCGTCCAGCCCGCATCGGTCATCACTTTATGAATCTGCCGCTCGCTCCCTCGAACCGCCAGATTCACCGGGTCACCCAACAAACCATCGGCTGTCCGAGCCCGGCCAATAAAATAATTCGGTACATAAATACTTGTCAAAATACGATGCAGCCGCGGTAGCGCCAAGTATGAAGTGATCGCCCAGACAATTACGAACACGGCCACCATCCACCACACGCCACTGTGTAAGCCGTCGCGTAGCACTAGCCAGGCCAGCCAGAATGACGCCAACCCGGCAAAAATAAAGAAGCCTTGGTCAACCAACGCCGAAAACGACCAGGTCGACCGGAGCAGTCGGCCGGCCGACGCTTTGCGTGATTGTGCCGTCCTCATGAGGCGTATTATGTCATAAGGGCCTCTACTGGGTCAATGAATCATGCCCTGCCGTGATCGCCTCGAGTAGTTGGCGAGCAGCTAAACGAGCCTCGTCATCTTGCCGATTAAATAAGTCGCCTCGCTCGATAATCTCACGAGTCACCCGGACTGCTCTATCGAGGTCATCATTAATAATCACATGATAATACGGCACCTCAAGCGCGTGTGTTAATTCGCTGATCGCCGATTGGCGGCGAGTTGGCCACTCTGCCCAGAAATCCGCCTCAGTTGTGTATCGATTCTTGAGCCGACCCAGCCAGGTGGGGTAATCTGGTGGGACAATAAAAATAGCGATACTCTGAGGTGCCCGCTGCTCATACTCGGCAACCCCCTGTACATCGATATCGGTGATAGCGATCTGAGCCGCATCGTGAGCGCGCTGTAGTTCAGCAGCCGATGTCCCATACACTGTACCGTGGACAAACTTCGCCTCGATAAATGCCTGCTGCAGGAGCATCTGCTGAGCCGTGGCTATATCGATAAAATGATAGTCAAACCCATCACGCTCGAGCTGGCCGTTATTATAGCGAGGCGAGCGCGTAGTGTGCGATACGATATCTCGAAAGGCTGGCATCGTCAGGAGGCGTTTCTTGATCGTGTCCTTGCCTGCACCGGTGATCCCAGCCAGTAAAGCGATCTTTGTTGAACGCACAAGCTCAATTGTAGAAGCAGTTGGTTGATACTCGTCTATCAGTTTTTCTATATTCATCATAGTATTTGTCTATAGTAACTCATCGAGGACTGCATGCCAATCAGGAAACTCCTCACTACCAAAGTGAATATGCCTACCACGAAAATCACCTGCACCGTTTGCTGTTCGATCATCAATCAAATAATCACCTAAGCTCAAATGTTTTACCGACGAAAAAATTGCCTTTCGATAAAAGATATTATCACGCCCCTCGCCACCAAAATTATCCTTGATCCATGCCAATTTATCACCAAGCGCGGTTGGATTATGCCATGGTGATGACGATAAAATATAGAGGTCGTACTTCTCCTTCAGAGCGTCAACCGCCTCAAAAGCACCCGGTATCGGATCCATCAACGCAAAGAAACCCGGGATGTCTTCGGGGTGGTCAGCAAACTGTGCACGAATCTCCGGTGAAACTTTCGCCAGCGCCGAATAAAAATCAGCCAATACGCCGTCCATATCAAGATAAATAATTGGCTTAGTGTCAGTTGTCGTGCTCACATTTAATCCCTTCTGAGCATTATTGTAAACGCTTCTGACGGGATGTCAACTTTGCCAAATCGTTTCATCCGCTTCTTGCCACGAGCTTGCTTAGCGAGGAGTTTCTTCTTGCGACTGACATCGCCGCCATAGAGATAGCCAGTGACGTCTTTGCGGTAGGCACCAATATTTTCACGGGCAATGAATTTGCCACCAATCGCCGCCTGCAGTGCCACCTCAAAACTCTGGCGCGGCACGACATCCTTGAGCTTCTTGACGATTTCGCGGCCTAAATGTTGCGCCTCCGAGCGGTGGCACATCACACTGAGCGCATCGACCATCTCACCCGCCACGTAGAAATCCACACGCACCAAATCCTCCGGCCGATACCCAGCGAGTTCGTAGTTGAATGACCCATAGCCACTGGTGACCGACTTGAGTTGGTCATAAAAATCCGTTAAGAGGTTGGCCAGTGGTGCCGCAAAGGAGATGAGGGCGCGCTCGTCGATGTAACTAAGATTTTTTTGCCGGCCGCGCTTACTAACGATGAGCTGGATCACTGCACCGATGTAATCTTGGGGCACGACGATCTCACCATCAATCCACGGCTCGCGAATCTCCTTGATCTGGGCTGGGTCGGGTAGTTCACTGGCAGATTTGATATCTCGCTCATCGCCGTTGGTTAAGCTCACCTGGTAGTCGGTACTTGGGTTGGTGACGATGAGGTCTAAATTATACTCGCGCTCGAGCCGCTCACGAATGATATCCATATGCAAGAGGCCTAAGAAGCCAATCCGCACACCATAGCCCAGCACTGGCGAATTCTCTGGCTCGAACTGCAGTGCACTATCGCTCAAGCTCAGCCGCTCAATCGCCTCCTTGAGGTCATTATAATCTTCGTTAGATACCGGAAAGAACCCTGCGTAGACGAAGGGTTTGACTTCTTTGTAGCCAGGGAGGGGCTGGACGGTTATCGCTGTCATGTTTGATATTATAGCAAGTTTTACGACAGAGGAGGATCATCCTTCTTGTGAAGAACTCTTGTGTTCTACAGATGGATTAAGATACTTTGCGCGGTAGTGCTGAATTTGCAAGAACTGCTCGGGCGAGAGGCAAAACATTGGCCGATAGCCATCAATCGCTCTATACTTTTTTATCACAATTCCAAGCTTTTTTGCGCTATGCTGCACACTATACATTCAGCCACTTCTCAAGTTGTGCGACTGTCAGGATTGCTTCTCTATCATCACGCTCAGACGCGAGCAAGGTACGGCGAGCTACATCATGATCAAGAGAGGGCGTTACTAATCGATGGTTGGCGTTCTTGGTTTATAGGTTATGAGTAATTTATCTTTTTCTAATAATCGTAGTATTCTGTCACATAGAAGTTTAGGAAGTATTCTTGTAAGTGAGGATGAGAGTATTAGTGAAGGAGATGGCTTTTACTTGAGACATCATATGTATTGAAGAATGTTTCATCGCGGGGTACCGAGACTTTCGGCAGTGTTGGCTGCTGAGCACGAATATAGCCATAAAGCGTTGGCCTATTTGTCGTTGATCCGCCACTATGATCATCAATAACAATGGCAGGTTTTGCGCCAGCTGCTTCGGCTGTCTTTGATACGTAATCTACAATAGCATTATAAAACTCACCAACGTCTATTTTGTGAATATAGTTTTCTGTTGGGTTGAGCCCACGCACCAATAACACATTATCGCCTGTTTGGTTATCATGCGTTTCGATAAGCATTGCTGCACCAACGATCCGCTCATTCTTCTTACCAGGTCGCGCTTTAATCATAAGAGAAGTGAAGTTCGGAAAGTCTTCTGCTAATGAATCGTATTTATCAGCCCAGCATGCATCGGCAATTTGTCCCGACATCTCCATCAGTATGCCTCTTGTTGGAATAAATTGTAGGGTAGTCGTACCGAGTCGTTCGGCTTTTTGCTGGTGCAGATTCATTGCCTCTTCAAGAGCACGAGTACTATTCATCTGTTTGAACTTATTTGCTTGCTTCTTATCGCTAAAGTACTGGCCATATACTTCTTGATTAACAATATGCTCTATAAACTCGCGCATACTTGCCAGTGATTCAATCGATGGCTGAACACTCAGACCGGCCATCTCACGACGTTGATTTGGCTGTTTGCGCATCGCCCAGGCGTAAACCAGTCGACGCATCGACTGATGCAAGCTCTTATACGGTTGTAACTCTTGAAACCCTCGCGTAAAGTCAGCTGGTGAATCCATTACAAAGCGGGTAGTATCAGCAAAATCTCCTTGTTGAACTTGCTCGACATACTTCTGGAGAGCATCCTTGCGACGCTTAAGATTACTAACCTTGGTACTTGCTTTTGGATCATTATTGTCAGTAGTATCAATACGATATTGTAAATCTTCCAATTCAACAAAGATATCAGCGCGTAACTCATCGATTGCTTGACGCATACCACCACCTTGAGGACCCGTTAGCGCGCGAGCATGCATAATATCATTTCGTAATACATCATAGCGTTCAATAACATCTGGGGTCCAACCTATACGTTCTTTTTTACCAGCAACAGTTGCTATGTTGTAAACATCACTTGGCCGATAGAATTCCTTCATGGCAGCAATGCGACCGTCTTCGGCTGCTTGGTTATGATAACGAATTTTTTCCTGTAACCCTGCATCGCTATTGCCGCCCCAACGAGAACCTTTATAGCCCGTTAATGTCATGAGAACATCACGCAAAACTGGGAATTCCTCGAGCTGTTTTGTATAAACCTCATCAAGCTCTACCGCCTGAAAAGCTTGTCGAAATGCCTCTATCGCACTTCGTAACTCAGTAATACCAGCCTCTCCTGCTGATGTAACGCCAAGCTGACGCACTGTATCTGGGATATTACCATCAAGCATCTCTTGAAGTAGTTTCACCCGCGAAACTGTTGCTGAGCCAAAGAATTCTTCTGCTCGTACCATAGAATCAGGACGCTTGTCTCCCATAAATTCACCACATCGAGCAAACGTCTCGTCAGAAACATCTGATTCGAGAAGTACTTCATAGCGATCAGTCAACCCAACAGCAAATCTCTGTTGATCAACAGCCATGCTATCAAGCATTGTAAAGACCATATCAGCTGAACCATGGTCAATAAGTGCAAGCGAGACGGTGGTACGATCAACACTAGGGTTGTTCTCTATAATATGCTCAAGATCATCCTCATTTAGCCCTTTATGCCGAGCAATATAACTTACCACTTTTGTAATATCAATACTGTTCCATCTATCTTCCTGTGGGCTATTTATTGCCATAAGTACATCATCAACATCGCCATAATCTATCATATGGCACAGCACACTATCTACATCAGCAATCTGCACCTCTTCTCTACGTAAAGCTAAGCCTCCCTCCCCTGCTTCAACCATTCGGTGTGCTAATTCATCGTTTAATTCTATAAAGTTTTCCAGGCCAACCTGAGACACCCATTTGTGACCTGCTTGCGTCATGCGCTTTGTGATATCATCATAATCAATGCCGGGGAATTGTTTGAGCCGAAAAGGTACTGCAATTGAACCAATATCACATACCTGCTGCGCAATAATGGGGTCGAGTTGACCAAAATACTTAAAACCAACCGCCAGCGCAACCTCATCTCCAGAGTCAAGCAGTTTTTGTGCGTCCTCCGTAGTTAAGTCAAGATGTACAGTCGGCTTAGATTGCTCTCGACAGCTGATATAATCCTGAATCTCTTCAACTGTATGACTCTTTTGTGCAGATAGCTCAGTCGCGTCAATACTACATTTTGCTAGCACCGCCGCAATTGGAGGTGTGTCTTTTTGCGTATTATATTCTTTGTTTGTACCAGCAGGCATATTTAACTCGTGCAATAGTGTGCACTTTCTTGCTGTCTCTCTATTTGGCATGTGACAATAATAGTATAATTGTAAACCAATGTCAATCAGCTATATATGAACCATCTTACTGTTCTACAGACACAGTACCTACCTTAGCGACAAAGAAGCTTTGTCTAAGATGCTCCACACAAAAGCCGCCTTACCTGCCGTATATGCCTCTCTGTTGTGTTGATGTTGCTGCGCCAGCTCGTGTTTGAGTTTGGTATACTTCTCACGCAAGACGCGGCTACTCCGCAGGCGATCACGAAAGATAATCTTGGCGACGGCACCGCCTCTGCCTGCTCGATATGAAGATCGATATTTCTGGCGTAGTGGATCATCCACGTCATAGCCTTCGTCAAACTCCATCGTCAGTTCCGTCTCAGCATTGGCCATGTTTTCGTAGCCAAGCGGGCGAAGCTGCTCTATCAGCCGTTGCTTCGCTCTACTACCAAGCTTGCTCACAAGGAGTAGGCTATCAATAATCGGTTTGGCCGCCAATCCCGGCACCACTGTGCCACCAATATGCTCAATGGCACACACCTCATCACCCAGAGCACCACTTACCCGCGCTGCCTCAACCACGAATAACTGTTGCCACTGTTCATCATATGGTACCACCTCTATAGGAAAGAGCTGGCCAATTTCTTCTGATGTCATGATGTCAAATATGCTCATCGTGGTTACCTCTGTTAAGTATTATCTTTCTCGTTATTCATTCTTTTTATCTGTTAGATACCGTAATAACACCATCGCAATTCTATCCTCGCGCATGTCACCTTTCAAAGCCATTTCGCGCACCTCATCATACGAGAACCACAAGTCTGTCTGAATCACTTCGCCATCCTCAAGTTGCTGCCCATCATCACTTTTTATAAAATTCGTTGCAACAAATGTATATAAATCCCACTTCACCGTCGCACCAAGTGTCGAGGTGTGAATAAGCTGCGGATCGACAATCGTGTAACCCGCTTCTTCTTGCACCTCATGCACAGCCTTCGTCGCCGCGGCTTGAATTATATCAACATGCTGGGCGCGAGCAGCTTGGTAGTCAGCACGCGAATCAAACACCTTGCCTCCTGGCAGGCGATAATCATATCCATCCAGCTCATGACGGAATTCGCGGGTGAGCAAGATTTTACCACTGTTTTGATCATCAAGTATAATGCGCACGCCTGGCGATCGCACCACTCTTTCCCAGCCCTTATCATTATGTTGGACTCAAACATCATACCCGCAAAAGCTGTGTGCCAGCCCATTTTTGCTTCATCTTCGCCGTTATGCGCTGTGTTCTTTTCTATCAGGAGTCTTTCTTGCGTCATACCGATCCTCTATTAGGCAGAGTATTGCCGTTCCTCTATCATCTGCACTACACTCGTCTCGTTATACCTCTGGTAGGCAGTGAGAATCTGGCGTGTGGCGTCATTCGTATTGAGCTGCAATGCTTCGTCTAGCGAGAACCACTGGCCTGTCGCTACTTCCTCAGTATCAGTGTGCGGTGCCTCACTTTGCCATTGCTTAAGGCAAAACACTACGGTAAAGGCTTACGTGTCACCATCAGGATAATGATACACCCGTCCTGAGCCAGACTGCGTTGCAAAGAGCTCGAGGTCACTGGCGTACGCAGCGATTCCTGCTTCTTCACGTAGTTCATGTAGTGCCGCGCTCATAGAGCTATCACCTTCCTCAACGTGGCCACCCACTGTGCTCCAGCGATCAAAGGATTTGGCGTAGATGAGTTTGACGCACCCTGTTTCATCAACAGGCAAGACATCAACAGTTGTCGTGAGTAATTTCTTATCTCCAACCTTCTGGCGCAACTGCCACACATACGAGCCAACGCACCCCATACTTACACTTCCTTCCGGTGCCGCTCAGCCCTCTACCCGCTGAAAGGTACCGGTGAGCAAAGCCCAGGCAGCCAACATGGCATAGTTGGTAATCTTGCCAGCGGCGATCATCTGGGCCACCTGGTCAATCGGCAGCCACTCAGAGATAATTTGCTCGGCGTCATCCGGCTGGTGCTGGTAGTTCGCCCCCGTATAGTCACCATAAACCACATGGAGCTTTGCACTGGTGCGGCGGTTATCAGCATAGAGCCAACCACACGCTCGCACACCTGTCATGGCAATGCCTGACTCCTCAGCCAGCTCTCGCTGCGCCGCCGCGCACACGTCCTCGCCCGCTTCGATCTTCCCGCCTGGGAACTGATACAACACCTCATCTACTGGGTACGAATATTCTTGCTGCACCAAAATATTATCACCTCGGCGACACACTACGATTACCCCACCATGCCCGCGGTAGGGATAATGAATATATTGGATTGTCTTTCCGTTTGGCAGCTCTACTGTATCTTCTGCGATGGTGAGCCGAGGGTGTTCGAAGAGTGTTTGTGATGACTGGGTGCGCCACTTGTGCAGTTGGTCTGACGACATAGTCGGTAAAGTATGCATAATAAACCTTACCTATGCGGCCCTTTCTTAATGAAATTCATTTTCTTAGCCCTGCGACGAGACAGCACCGTTGTCAGCCACAAACAGCCGCTACATAGGACAAATCCAATTGCCGCAGGGGCAATCACCGCCAGACCAGCTTCACCAGAAAAAGTTATACTCCATAACAATTTACCGGCAGCCATGAACGCCATGACTGCCACACCCAGCCAGACATTTCGCCACCACAATGCCGCTGCTAAAGAAACAAAGGATAATGGTATAAGAAATGTGAGGAAAATCTTACCAAATGTCCATTCACTCTGCAGATACTGCTGCTCAACTTGCAAAAACTGTTGTACATGTGAATTCGTTTCACTGGGCGGGGCAAACCACCCCATGCTGGTCAAGGTCAAGAATATCACCATCATTATCCCTGCCCAGCTCCGCCGATAGGCGAACCAGCAAAACGGTATCAAGAATAACGGGCGGATATACCAGCTAAGCTGGTTGTGGTGCCGCTGCCACAGCCAATCCCAAAAACTCGGAATCGTAAACGCCACGGCGATGAATAGTATAATCAGGCCAGCAAACAAGACGGCGATGAATGTGTCATACTTTTTTATCGCAGCCATCATACAGTAAACTATAGCACACGTAAATTACTCAAAGTATTTCTGGAGTGTCACCGTATCACCCACCCGTGCTTCACGCGTGGTTTTCAGGTTAGTGACGATGTAGCCGATTTCGCCCGTATCAAGCGACGGGTCAGAGATCATACCGGGGCTGAGGTGACCGACCTCCAGAGCCAGGCCACTGGCGCCAGTCGCCAACATATGGATCGCTTCGCCTTTTTTGATCTGCCCGTCGACCAGCCGTACATACAGAATCACGCCACGGTAATCATCATAATAGCTGTCAAAAATCAGCGCCCGCGTCGGGTCGTCTGGCTGGCCAGTTGGCGCCGGAATTCGCTCGACAATCGCCTCCAAAACCTGGTCGACATTCTGCCCAGTCTTGGCCGAGATATGGATAATCTCATCCTCCTTGCAGCCGAGCAGATTGATCACCTGCTTGGAGGTGCGCGGCACATCGGCGGCTGGCAGGTCAACCTTGTTGAGCACCGGGATGATCGCGAGGTCTTGCTCCATCGCCAGATAGACATTGGCAAGCGTCTGCGCCTGGATCCCCTGGCTGGCGTCTACCACCAGCACCGCCCCCTCGCAGGCCTGCAGGCTACGCGATACCTCGTAGCTGAAGTCAACGTGGCCGGGCGTGTCGATGAGGTTGAGATCGTACACAGTTGGCTGAGCCAGCCCATTTACGCCGACCTCGCTGGCACTTTTCTCTTCAGGCCGCTCGGCCGCCAATTGATCTAGCTTGCGCTCTTGGCCTCGCTTTGCCGGAAAGGCAAAGCCTTCAGAGAAAAGACCAGCAGCAGTCGACTGGTATTTCATCCGCACTGGCGCAAGCTTAATCGTAATCCCTTTCTCGCGCTCTAAATCCATCGAGTCCAGCAGCTGCGACTTCATGTCGCGCTTGGTCACTGTGTTGGTCATTTCCATCATCCGGTCGGCCAATGTGCTTTTGCCGTGGTCGATATGGGCGATGATACAAAAATTCCGAATTGCTTTCATCATCGAGCTCGCTTGATTTTTCTGATATCAAACCGGCCAAATAGAATCTTTTTGCCCTTCTTTAGCACTGGATCGATCTCGGGGAGTCGCAGTACATATGATACGCCAATATACGCTGCAAAACTGACAAAAGTGATGACGCCAAATTTCGGAAAGGCACTAAAGAAGCTGTTGTCTGAATCACGAAACGGCAGAACCTGAATAGTCAGATAACACACCACGGCGGTAGCGGCCGCAGCGATCCCCATGCGCAAGAGTGCTGACACAAAGGTCTTGTCAAATAATTGTGGCATATGACGGCTCAATATCGCCAGCAAAATAACCACCTCGGCCGCCGCGACAATCGACTGCGACCACGCCAGACCGTAGGCTTCCATATTCAGCACCATCGCGAGCAGAATCGCCAAAGCGATGTTGAGTACAATCGAGAAGACTGAGACATAGAGCGGTGTTTTGGTATTCTGGCGAGCATAGAATGCCCGTGCTGTTATGTGATAAATTGTCCGGAAGACAATCGCTACTGCCAAACAGCCAAGCACCCCGGCGATTCGCGGATCACCAGTGTTCAAAATAAAGTGGACAATATAGCCACGAGCAAAAAATGCCACCACTGCCACTGGCAAGATCATCCAGATAATTGCCCGGAGTAGCGAGCGAAGCTCCTTTTGGAATAAATCAGGTCTTCCCTCTGCCAGCCGATCAGTCAATTGCGGAAAAGCAGCATTTGAGACCGCCACACCGATCAAGTTGATCGGCATCAGATGAAGCGTCAAGCCCTGCTGATATACACGGATTGTCCCCTCAGTCATCCGCGACGCCAGATTAACCTCGACCAGGCCGACGACGTAATCCATCCCTTGATCGACCGACCGAGCAGGGAGAAGTCGCAGCACTTTGCGAAAACCATGATTGCGCCAATAAATTTTGAAATCGTAGTCAAATCCCAAACCAATTAAGCCGATAGCGCTGGTGATCAGCTGCAAAATCGACCCCAATGCCACACCCAAGGCCACACCCATAATACCACCATCAAAAATCTGCCAGCCAAACAAGTTGATTCCGTTGGTAAACCAGGTGACACCGATAATAATACCGATGTTATAAATCATTGGCGCCAATGCGAAGAAGGTAAATCGGCCGACCGCCTGCTGAATACTGGTAATTACCGCAGCAATGGCAAAGATGAACGGGTTCACTGCAATTACTCGCATCATACTGACCGCCAGTGCATGCCCCGACTCGCTTAGCCCAGGCGCAATCACATAGCGCATCAAAGGATCAGCAAACACAATGATCAATACACTAGCCGCGAGAGTAGCGAGCGCCATGAAATTAATCACGCTTGAGCTAATGTGCCACGCTGACTGTCGATTACCCTTGGCCCAGCGCTCATTAAATACCGGCACGAACGTCACACTCAACGCCCCTGACACCAAAACAGCAAACATGAAATCTGGCACCATGAAGGCGGCGGTATACGCATCCAGGCCAACCTGGTACCCAGCCAATCCAGCCGCCTGATTCGGTGCATACGCTGCATTGAGGAGGCGTTCGCGCAGAAAACCAAGCAGGCTCGACAGCAGCGTCGAGCTTGCTAAGATAGTAGCGGCCAACTTGACGGTAAGCCGCTGATTAATCTTATTCACCGTATTGCGAACACGACCCATGGCTGCGGTAAATCCTTAGGCGTGGAGCTTGACTTCTTTTGGTAATATCGCACCAGCGAGAATATCGTCTACCGCTGCTTCTTCGAGTGTCTCGTCTTTGAGGAGCGCTTGAGCTAACCTATCCAAGAATTGACGATTGGTCTTCAGTACCAGCATAGCTCGCTGCTTTGCCTCGGTGATCAGCTGCGCCACTTCGGCGTCAATCTGCTTTGCTGTTTCGTCAGAGTACGGTCGCTCACGCGTCATCTTATCAAACATCAGCCCGCCATTATCTTCGTGGAATACTTGGTCACGTAGACTCTTGCCCATCCCCTGTTCGATGACCATATCCCGCGCAATCTCGGTCGCTTTGCGTAGGTCTGAGCCAGCACCGGTGGTGATACCATCATCGCCATAGATGAGCTGCTCAGCAATCCGGCCGCCCATCGCCCGCGCCAAAATATCCTTGAATTCATAGACATTGGTGTAGCTCTTATCTTCTGGTGGCAAGAACCATGTCACGCCGCCGGTGCCACCACGCGGAATGATCGTCACCTTGTGCACTGGGTCGGAGTCTGGCAAAACATGGCCGACAATAGCATGGCCTGCCTCATGATAGGCCGTCAATTCCTTCTCATGATCGTTCATCACCTTGGCTTTGCGCTCTGGGCCAATTGCCACTCGTTCAAATGCCTCGGTCAGCTCATTATTTGAAATCTTCTTTTTGTTGCGCCGTGCGGCGATGATCGCTGCCTCGTTGGCAATATTTGCCAAATCCGCCCCAGACGAACCAGCTGTTTTGGCTGCCAATTTATCGAGGTCAACCGTCTCGTCGGTCGGCTTTTTCTTAAAGTGAACCTTCAGGATCGCCTCGCGGTCTTTGCGCTCTGGCAGGGTGATCGTCACCCGCCGATCAAACCGCCCCGGCCGCAGCAATGCAGGATCCAGCACATCCGCCCGGTTCGTGGCCGCCAGCACAATCACATTAGTGTCACCATCGAAGCCATCCATTTCGACCAAAATCTGGTTCAGCGTCTGCTCGCGCTCATCGTGGCCGCCGCCCATACCCGAGCCACGCTTACGCCCGACCGCATCGATCTCATCGATAAAAATGATGCACGGCGCATTTTTCTTGGCCTTCGAAAAGAGGTCGCGCACCCGGCTCGCCCCAACACCGACGAACATCTCGACAAACTCCGAACCAGAAATCGAGAAGAACGGCACACCAGCCTCGCCAGCTACCGCCCGGGCCAACATCGTCTTACCAGTACCCGGATTACCGACCAGCAAGACGCCTTTCGGAATCTTGGCGCCAAGATCTTTGTATTTCTTTGGGTGCTTCAAGAAATCGACAACCTCTTGCAAATCCTGCTTGGCGTTGTCGTTGCCAGCGATATCCTCAAACAACACCTTCTCTTTGTCTTCGCCATACAGCCGCGCCTTGCTCTTGCCAAAGCCCATCGCTTGGTTGTTCTGCCCTTGGGCCTGGCGCATCATGAAGCTGAAGAATAAGATGATCAAAATAGTCGGCACAAAAATTATCGCCAAGTTCCATAGGAGATCATTGGTCTGTGATGGTGGCTGCACCGACACCTCGGTCTTGCCATCTTTGTGCAGCCCTTGCTCGTAGATGGTGCCACCCTCTTTGACCGAGCGCTCAGTTGGTCGCTTCTCGCCCTGTGGCGTAATTGTCAGATCATTACCCTGAATCTCAATCTTGGCAATTTTCCCCTCATTAGCCCGCCGGACGACATCGGTCAACGGCACATTTTTGAGATTGGCATGAGGCGACAGCACCGCATACACTACCATTCCAAAAAAGATAATAATTGCCCAAAACAACCCTAGTCGAACAACTCGTTTTGGCCCCTTTGTAGCATTTCGATTCGGCACATTTCCCGCCATAACCTTTTCAACAATCCTTTCTTCTGTCTAGTCAACTCACTCTATTATAACAGTTCTGGCAGTTAATTTCACCTCCACCCCGTGAGTTATTTGCCAGGTGGTGCCTGGTCGGCCAGTTTTGATAGCGAGCAGGAGCCGCTCCACTTGAGCTGCCAGGAGTGATACGCCAGTCTGGCGGTGGACTGTTTCATAAATTATTTCTCGTGCGACCTCTGGCGGTAGCATAATATAAAAGTAGCGACTCGCGAGCTGTGCGTCATCCCACTCCCCCAGAAGTTGTTGAATCTGCCGGCGAACCTGGCGCTGCGCGTGCCACAGATGGTAGAGCTGCCGACGCTGCTGATCTGGTACTTGCTGCAGCAGCGACCGAAGGCGATTACGCGTATAGCGGGCTGAGTGGTTCGTTTCATCCTCGATCCATTCAAGCCGGTACTCCAAGGCATAGGCATAAAGCTGCTGCTTTGTCCGGCCAATGAGCGGCCTGCTAATCCGTGGGTCGCTTAGCCCAGCCAGGCCCCGCCAGCGAGTACCACGCTGTAGGTTAAGAGCAATAGTCTCGACGACATCGTCCAGATGGTGCGCGGTCATCAGTGTGCCACCGTATTGCGCTGCCAGCTGGTGCAAAAACGCATACCGATGGCGGCGAGCGGTCGCCTCGCTCGCTGAGCGACCAAGTGCCTCGCGCTGGCTAATATACGGTAACTGATACTGCGCCGCCAGCTGGCCGACAAACTTCGCATCCTCGGCCGACGTCGGCCGTATACCGTGGTCAAAGTGGGCGACTAATAGCGGCCCTGGGCGCCGCCGTGCCACCATATCGAGCAATACCACACTATCAACACCTCCACTGACCGCCAAGATATATTGCATATAATTTCTCTTCTATTATGACACATTGGGCTACCAGGAATAAAGCCCCCACTCGCCAACAGATCGTTAGCGAGTGGGGGCTGCTGATGGATAGTTGTCAAGCGGCCGCGAATCTTCACCCTCTTTGTGAGGGATCTTCCTCACAAGAAGTGAAGACTCAAGCAGCCACGGTACTAGCCCCTTTGGGACGCCGTGTTGGCGGAAAGGGGCTAGTTCGTGCGGGGCGAGCGCAGCGTGCCGTCAGGCGACGCCGCACCCGCCCCGCAACGAGGC
>ERZ773083.987-NODE-987-length-20782-cov-3.513244_pt1 | contig 20782 bp, 21 predicted proteins | sample MGYA00511465_ERZ773083 | MGnify/ENA primary metagenome ERZ773083 (study PRJEB29015, sample SAMEA2738001) | human oral metagenome | biome: human oral; feature: human-associated habitat; material: dental | place: China | collected 2060 ... | reverse complement strand
GCTGAAATTGCGGCAGATCAAGCAAAACAAAAAGCAGCGATTGAACAAACAACAGAAGATTATGTAAAAGCAAAAGATGACCATGTTAAGGCCATCGAAGAAACCAAACAAGCAAATGCTAAAATTAAAGCTGATAACGCAGCTTTGAAAGAAGCGCATGACAAAGCTGAGAAAGCAGGTCAAGATGTCAATCAAGCTGTTGCCACTGCAAAAGATAAAGTAAAGGCAGAATTTAAAGATGCTCAAGTATCTGAAAGTTTTAAGACGGTTAAAGTTGAAGCAACTAAAGAATCTTATGATGCCTATTCGAAGGAAGTTACCAAGGTAAAAGAAGACAACCAAAAGGCAATTGATACTTATGTTGAAGAAAAACGTAAGGAAGATAAGGATATTGCAGATACAAAAGCTCACAATGAAGAAGTTCGTAAGCGAAATACTAAACGAAAAGATGAAGTAGATGCTGAAAATGATATAATCGCTGACTTTAATAAGAAAGTGTCTCAACATAATCAAGCGGAGGATGACCGTGTTGCTGCGGAAAAAGCCCAAGCTGAGAAAGATAAAACCAAAGATGGTTATTTGTCTCAAGCGTCAGTTCAGAATTTAATTTATAATTCAGAACCAAATGCAACATTTGAAGTGTTGACATTTAATTCTGGTTATCAAGCTCTTAGTTCAGACGATAAACGATATGAACCACAAGAAAAAATTGCTCAAGGTAAATTTGTTGGTACGGTTAATCTAAAACAAGGTAAGAGTATTCAAGTAAAATATAGCAATCTTCAAAATTCTTTTTACAATGGTAAGAAAATTTCTAGTGTTGTGTTGACTTATACTAATAAAACAAAAGATCCAAATCCTAAAGCAGACTTAGGAATGGCGTTCTTTAAAGATCCAACAAAGACATTTTGGCTATTTACAACGACAAATAGTGATACGATTCCAACTGAAATGGGCATTGACTTAGAATTCTTTGATGACAAAGGTCAAAAAATTTCTTTGACAAAAGATGAAGCATTGATTGGGCTTGCTTCTTTGAATAATGACACTATTGCAAATGGTGCAAATGCAAAACGGTCTTCGGTGGAACAGGTTCGGGTAGACAATGGTGAAGTCATTGAAATTACAGGTAGTAGTGTTAAGGCACATGGAGATGTGGCTTATGCTGATACGGATAATCACTTTAAATCGGCTGGATCGAAGTTTGAACAAGATGATTGGGATACAGGAACGAGTAAGAATCGCTATTATGGTTCTGCAGTTGCTAAATTTAAGAATACAGATAAGATTTCTTTAACTTCTATTTCTTATAAACGTCCTACGGTTTGGTTAGCTATCAATTCTGAAATTGCAGTTCCTAAAGTGCCAACAGCTCCACGTCATAAAGAAGCTAAACCTCATAAGACTTTTACACCCGAGAAGTTGAAAGAAGTTCCAACACCTAAATTGGAAGAGTTGAAGAAGTTCACTCCTGAAAAGGAAAAAACCGTTCCAACTCCAAAAGTTGACTTGACGTTGGTAAAAGTAAATGGTGTTCCAACGCCAACTTATAAGCCAAAAGAAAAAGAACCAGCTGCTCCAGTAGTGCCAACGGTACACGTTCATAATTATAAATTATCTACTCGTCCGCAAATTGCAAAAGCGGTTGAAAATGCGGATAAGGTGAATATTAACGGTCAATACGTTGCTAAAAACTCGCTTAATCGTTTTGCTTTGCAGACGGAAGTTCTTCCTGCTAATCGAACAACTTATACAAAGTTAGTCTTTAATGACCATTTACCATCAGGCTTTAAGTTAGATGTAGAAAAAACAAAAGAAGCCAATAAAGGCTATGAGGTTGTTTATAATGAAAAAACGAATTTCTTGAGCTTTACAGCTAAAAAAGAAATCCTTGATGCAGTTAATAAAAACCGTGCGAAGGAATATCAATTAGGTGCATTGTCTGTCTGGGGTCGTCCTCAGAATGACGCTGCAGATTACGAAAATGTCTTTGAAATGGTTGTAAACGAAGGACATAGTAAGGGTGGCTATACACGTAAATCAAATAAAGTGTTAATTCATACGCCAGGTAAACAACAACCAAACAAACCAAATGATCCAAAGAATCCAAATCGGGATCCATTAAAACCAGAAAAGCATAATTACAATGCTGCTGGAAAACTGGTGGATGGCAAAGAAATGCTTCCTGAAGGAATCAATTACTATGTATCAAAATGGACGAATCGTCCAAATAAAAACGACAAGTCTGGTAAAGAAGCCATTGCCAAAGGTTTTGCTTACATTGAAGACTACCAAGATGATGCAGTTACGCCACTTGAAAGTCGATTCCAAGTAAAAGATGCACAAGGTAAAGCTGTTAACGGTCTGAAGATGTATCATGTTTTAGATCGTAAGACACTCTCTAAAGCTTTGAATGATATGATTGATCGTTCAGGTATTTCTCCTAAAGGTGCATTCTACATGTGGGTTGCAGAAAAGCCAGAAGAATTCTATAAGGCTTATGTACAAACTGGTATGGATCTATATTTCCACACACCAATGCAAAATAAAAAGGGCTTTACTGGAAAATATACCAACCAAACTTTCCAAGTACAGTTCGGCAATGGTTATTACTCAAATGTGGTGGTAAATCATGTACCAGAGCTAAAAGTCCAAAAACGAGTTTATAACAAACTTGGTGATGGTCAAAATCTGGATGGTAAATTGATTAAGTTGGGTGATAAGTTCTATTATTTCCTAGATGGAGCTAAGTTGCCTGCTAATCGTGGAGAAGCCCTCAAAGAATATCGTTTCTATGATGACTTTGATGAAAAGGGTGACGAATTTACCGGTGAATACAAAGCTATTGCAGGTGTTGACATCAAATTGAAAGACGGTACAGTGATTAAAGCTGGTACAGACTTGTCACAATATGCAGAGTTGAAATATGATAAAGCAAAAGGCATTGTTGAAATTTCAATGAAGCAAGACTTTTTAGATAAGGTAGATAATGCTTCTGAGTTTGACGTGAATGCAGCAGTTCAAATGAAACGCATTGCGGCAGGTACATTTGAAAACACCTACAAAAACGTAGTAAACGGTCATGAAGTTGTTTCTAATATTGTTAAAACGAGTACATCTGAACCGGAAAAACCACAACCTAAGAAACCAACTCCAGTTCCAACGGTTCAAAAACCAACTCTACCACAAACAGGTGAACATAGTTCGACAGGTTTAGTAGCGCTTGGTTTGAGTATGCTTACAGGATTTGGATTCTTCGGATTGAAGAAACGTAAAGAGAATTAATAAGATTATTCTTACAAGGCAATAAGAAAGGTCTTGTTGCCTTGTATTTATCTAAAAGAGAAAGATGGAAAAGGCATGATAAATAAATTGTCATGCCTTTTATTTATAGAAAAGAGGAAAAATAGTATGGATATTAAGACTTTAAAATTAGATCCAAAATTTATTGGACAAGCATATTACGAATGTTTGGGGACTGCCCCTCGTCAAGTTGAAGGACAGGCAGGACAATATCAACGTCATGTTTTAAGTAATGAAAAACATGGGGTATTTCATGTGATTACGCCTGCTTCTAATGAAGTGTTTGAAGAAGATTCTTTGGTTGAAGTGGTTGAACCACGTTTCTTTGAAGATCGTAGTTTGAATGGTCGTAACGTTGCGCCAGCGTTAAATGTATTGGCGAAAGGTTTGAAAAAAGTGGGAGGAGCTAACTAATGGCAAAAGTAGGATTGAATTTTGGTGAAAAATTACAGATTGCTGATAAACAGTATCGTGTTTTAAATGATGGTTTGGCTGATTTGAAACAAATTTTTGGGAAAATGGTGTTTTTGAGTGTTGAAGGGCAAGATGTTATTTATGAAGAGGATAGAACTCAGCCTCCTCGTCAAGGTGGACTTTATCCGCAAGTTCCTACTGGGGAAATTCGTGGAATTGTGGTTGGTGTGAAATCTTATGTACAACATCAACCAATTTTTGTAACAGTTACAGATCAATCTTTATCAGATATTGAAGCTTTAAAATTGAAAAATCGTGAAGAGGTAGATTTTGATAATATTGTAGTAACTTATTCTTCCGTTGGGAATAATCAGTTTAAGTTATTTGCTTCTGCAATTAAACGTGTAGGAACTAATCAAGCTCCTAAACAACAAAAGCAAGAGGAACATAAAGGATAATGTGAAATAAGGAGGAATTAGATGGTACGTTTGCTACCGCAATATCGTGGAGTAAGGATAAAACCTTATATGCGGCATATGAATTATATTTTATTTGGTTTCTTTTTTTCTCCTTTTTTTGTGGCTGTATTATTTTATATGTATTTACATATAAAAGATTATCAAGTTCTTGATTATGTTCAAATTGGTTTAACAGTAGGTCTCTTTTTATTATCTGTTTTTTTTTCAATTTATTTAACTTGGTTTTTGCAAGAAGTCACACCATTTTTTAAGAAAATGGAACGATTAGGTAAATTGTCTTTTTATTTATTTGAACATGGTTATGTTTATGAAAAGACAAAGCAGGGGAGTAAGCAGAAGTCTATTAAATTTCCGCCTGTTTATATGCAACAAGGCAAATATGACTTATCTATTTCATTTAAAATGGCCGGAAATAAATTTCAGGAAAAATTTAAAAAAATGGGTGGAGAACTAGAAGATACGTTTTTTATGGATTTTATGGAAACGTTAGATGAACCAAAGTTTAAAACCTATAAACTGGCTTATTCTGCTTATTTGAATCGGATTTCAATATCAGAAGTTATTTGGGATAAGGAAAAAGGGGTTCGCTTAATGAAAAATCTTTATTGGGATTTTATCAGTGATCCTCATTTACTTGTTGCAGGTGGTACTGGTGGAGGTAAGACGGTTTTACTACGTTTATTGATTGATTGCTTGGCAAAGATTGGTGTAGTAGATATTTGTGATCCAAAACGTGCAGATTTTGTGACGATGGCAGATATGCCAGCTTTTCAAGGTCGTGTTGTTTTTGAAATTCAGGATATTGTTCAACGTTTTCAAGATGCTGTTGTTATAATGATGGCTAGATACGATTTTATGCGTAGTGAAATGAAACGTTTGGGGCATAAGGATTTGAAGAAATATTATGAGTATGGGTTAGAGCCATACTTTTTTGTTTGTGATGAGTACAATGCTTTAATGTCTATGTTGGATTTTAAACAAAGGAATTTAGTAGATGATGTAATTGGTCAATTTCTGTTGTTAGGACGCCAAGCTGGATGTTTTGGGATTATAGCTATGCAAAAGCCATCTCGTGATGATTTAGGTTCAAAATTACAAGCAAATATTAACTTTCGGATTTCTGTAGGTCGATTGGATGAGTATGGTTATGATTCTTTATTTGGTGCTGAAAATCGTAATAAGGAATTTAAGTATGTGAAATACGTTTCTGGTCGTCGTGTCTATGGGCGAGGCTATGCAGCTGTTTTTGGAGAAGTAGCACGAGAATTTTATTCACCATTGTTGACAAAAGGTTTTTCATTTTATGATGAATTTGTGAGAATTAAACGTCATGAAAATCAATTTGATCCAGTGGAGAATACACAATTACAAGCAGATTTGCTGATGAGTGATGATTTGTTAGAGTTTGCGAAGAAGGCGACGGAAGGTCAATCTATTGTTCAAGAGAAATTAGAGCCATTTGATGTAGAAGAAATGGAGGAAATGCCATTGGAAGATGAAGTATTGTTTAGTGTAATGGACGTGGCTAAAGAAACGAAAAAATCTTTTAGTCAAGTTACAAAATTGGTAGCTCTTCTGGAAGAGGAAGACTATCATCAGTTTACACGTGAGGAAGGAAATATTATTTTTTCAGATGATGAATTGCAGTTGGTAAGTCGTCTTTTTGAAAAGAAAGAGAATTTCACAGGCACGTGGAAACAACTATTATCTCAGTATTTTACGGGAGAATAGTAGAAGAAGGGCTATTGAGCTCCTTCTGATGAGAGATAGGATAGGTGTAGGGATAGGTCTGACCGTAGGTCAGCCGTTTATCCCGATACACCGGTTATCCTATCTCTCATCAGAGGGATTTTCAATTTTCAACCCCCGATTTCTAATAGGGGGGTAATATTTGAAAAAATACAAATTACAACCCGCCTTGTCCCAAGTGTATCAAGGGTTTACGAGTTTTTGATACTGTAAACTTTTGGGCGGAAAACTGTAAACTTTATGAAGAAAAAAGGAGAAAATTTGCATGAATCCAATGTATTTAAAGGATTTTAGGAAGAAACGAAAACTAACTCAAAAGAAGTTTGCATTATCTGCAGGGATTAGCTTGCAGAGTTTAAAATTCTATGAAACAGGTCGTCGTGAATTGACACTAGATAAGTTTCGTGAAATAAAGTCTAAGTTTGGTTGTTTAGAGCATGATCCGTCTCGATTACGTGTGATGGTGGACTATGTGAGAATTACGTTAATGAGCATACGAGACTTAGAATTTTTTTGTAAGAAATTTTTGCATGTTGCTTTTAAAGACTTTCAGTCGTATGAATCTAAGCTGATGAATTATAACCACTTGTGGAAACGAGGTGATATTTGGATTTTTGATTATTTTGATAAATTTGAAACAGGTAATTATCAAATCACAATGCAGCTGTCTGGGAAAGGTTGTCGCCAAATGGAACTCATTTTTGAAAATGAGGGAATTACTTGGCTTGATTTTTTTCGAGAATTAAAGATAGCTTACGGAGAAGATATGCGTGTTACTCGCTTAGATTTGGCAATTGATGAATTGTATCAAGGATATGAAAAGGAGACGGAACAATTTTTGTTATCAGATATGATTACAAAGTATTATCATAAAGAATTGGATTTTAATAGTATGCGGACATGGAATTACATTGGTGGTGGTTCTTTAAATTTTGAAGATGATCAGGAAATTGAGGAAAATCGTCAAGGTATTTCTCTTTATTTTGGCAGTCGTCAATCTGAAATGTATTTTAACTTTTATGAAAAGCGATATGAACTAGCAAAACAAGAAAATCTAAGTGTAGAAGAGTCCTTGGAAGTATTTGGAATTTGGAATCGGTATGAAATTCGTTTATCTCATGGAAAGGCTCAAGGAGTGGTGGAAGAATACTTGTTAGGTGTAGATCTAGCAGAAATTGCACGAGCTTTAATCAATAGTAAAATCAATGTTTATGACGGCTTGAATGATTATGGTGCTTATCTTATGGATAAAAAATGGCAATTGTTATTTGGCGGAGTTGAACCGTTGAAATTATCAACTCAGCCTGAATCGTATAACATTGAACGTACGATTCGCTGGTTAATGCACCAGGTATCTGATTCACTTGCTTTGGTAGAAGAATATGACAAATTAGTTTGTGAAGAAAATTTGCGAATGATTATCAATTCAGGAGAACTAAACGATCGAGGTGAGAAAATTTTAAATTCAGTAAGGAGCAGTCTTTCATGTATGCAGAAAAGCAGTTGAAGTTATTTTTGGAAAGCAGAGAGGACTTAGAACCAATTGTAAAAAGTTGTGTTTTGATGATTCCAGATAGAGTATTTTATCATCCTGAAATAGAACAAGGGACAATGAATACTTATCAGATGGATATTCAAGAATTGGTTCGTCAAGCTCGTTCTTCTTGTGATAAAGATACTTTTGCAGGTTTATTTGTTTTACAATAAGATTATGAACGGGATTTAAGACAGTTGGTTACTTTGAAAAGAAGGTTATTGATTTTTGGGATTTTAATGCAGTCTGAGAAAAAACAAAGGGAAGTTGTATTAAAACTTTGTGCGGAACATCGTTTGTATAAGCGCTTGTTAGCACGAAGGGAATCTTTTAGAAAGTAGAGATAAAAAAGATGAGAATGATTCGTTCACCTACAAAAAAGAAGGTTAGTTGATATAAAAGTAAAGCTATAAATAATATAATAAAAAGGAGAAACAAAAATGGCTGAAACAACAAAAACATTTATTAAACAAGTAAAAGGCACTTCTTCTGAATTGGGCGAACTTTTACAGGCAAATAAATTTGAGGAAGCATTTGACGCTTCCCAACGATTAAATAATCTTTTGAAAAGTGAACAGTTTGAGGAATTGACTGGAAAACAGATAAAAGAATCAGGACTTGAAGATATTCAAAGTGAACTTAAAAAATATTGGTGGGCTAATAAAGAAATGCGACGTTTCCAAGGGATTCTTCGTGGACGTGGAAAAGCATTGTCTGAGTTGGCAAATTAGTTAAAAACTTGAGAGGTGAAAGCCTCTCTTTTTTTATTTAAGAATAGGAGATGACGAGATGTCTGTAAAAGTGACTTATAATTGTTATATCAATTTATGCGAAGATTATATGTATGGTAAAAACTTTTTGGATTTACCAGAAGAAATTCAAGATGCTGTAGATGAATATTTTGATGGTGCAGAACTTGAAGCGTTTGGAGATGGAAATCCAGATGATATGTGGGTGAATCATTATGAATGTTTAGATGCAGAAGATGTTTTGACTTATCAGACAAGGATGTTGACTGACGAAAACTATCAAGAACTTCTTGAAAGTGGTGAGTTAGATGAATATATTGAACAGCACTTAGAAGAAATTAACGAGCGATTAAGTGATAAATGTTCTCTTTTGGGTTATGTTAATAAACAATGGCATGTATTTGTATGAGAGGGAGAAAATGAAATGACTGCAGAAGAAATATTTGAAGAGTTGCTTTCAATGACAAAGTATAATAGAGGTCTTTCTTTTACTGTTGGGAGGAGACTTTGGAATCGAAAAAAGCTGCAATATACTTTATCTATTTTTTATAAAAATTTGTATGTTATTCATTCTTATTTTTTAGTAGAAAATGGTTTGGAAGTAAGTAGAGGTGTAGATTCGTCTTACAATTATTTTCATCAAGTATTTGGTGACGATAAAAAAGAGGATATAGAGGGAATTGTTAAAAAGTGGAATGGAAAATAAAAATGTAAGAAACCTTATTTCTTATTTATGAGGTAGAAGTATGATTGCAAATATTCGAGTGCATGCAGACAGTCAATCAAGTTCATTGTGTCAGTTAGATATTATGAAATATTCTAAAGAGGTTATCAAGGATAGAATGGCAGAAAGGGGATTCAGTGATGAATCTTTTTTTATTTGTGGCTTTGAAGATTGGCAGGTAGATACAATAATGAGTCTTGATGAAGCGTATTTGTTAAGACGGGTCATTGAAGGCTTATATGCTGGAGATGATTTTATTGTTGTTCATTGTTTGAAAAATCATTGGTTGGTTAGTGACATCATTAGTCATCATTATTGTTTTGTGACAAAAGATGAAGTGCAGCTAATGACAAAAATTTTGAATCAATGTGAAATGTCCTCAGTTGTTGAGTTTTTTTACAAGGCTAATAATTGGGTGACAGCTGTTCAGGCTTATATAGAGAAAGGAGTGGTACTCAATACAACACGAGGATTTTATGTAGATGTAGATAATGTCCTTTAGAGCGGAAATTTTTAAAAATTTCCATTTTAAAGGAAATAAAACGTGAAAGGAGAAAACAATTGAGAGGGTTGAAATTCTTTTCTTCTAGGAAAGAAAAGAAAAAAATAAAGTTTCCAAAACGGAAACAAGAAAATGTGCAGATAAGACCAAGAAAGATTAGTCAAAGAGCGGCTAATTTTTTATTGCTTGGTTTTATAGTTGGTGTGGTTGGCTTGGCTGGTTTAGTAATTGTTTCTAATGCAGTTAGAACATTGCGAGGTGAAAAGAAAATAGTCCAGGTAACAAATCAAGATTCACGGAACTTGTCAAATAAAGTTGGTTTATTCATGACAGATTTCTTAAACTCTTATTTTTCAGATAATAGTCCTGAAAATCAAGAGAAATTAAAGAAGTTTTATGGTGCAGGAATAGATGTGAAAAGTACCAAAACAACGAATCTTGAAAGTAAATTGACAGGTGCAGTCTTGATTGAAATTACGAATCATCTTGCGACTTATCGTGTGGGATATACAGTAAAGGTAAATGATGAATGGAAAAATAATGTTGGAGTGATCAATATTCCTTATGGAGTAAAAAATAACAAATATTATGTTTCTGACTTGCCTTATTTTACAGATGAAGATTCTTATATTGCGAAAAATCCGAAAAATAAGGTGCAGTTGAATCTTCAAGCGGATGATTCAAAGTATTCTAAGGCTAAAGAATATGTAGAAGCGTTTTTTAAGGCTTATACAAGCGGTGATAATACTCAAATGTCCCCTTTTTCTAAGGAAGTTCGTCCAGTAAAAGGTTATGTCTTTAAGTCCGTAGATTATTCTTATTTTATTCAGGATAAGCAAAAAGAAGATGTACTGGTAAATATAGTACAGGTCACTTTTACAGACGGATTAGGGCTAACTCACCAGGAGAATTTCGTAGTTACTTTACAAGTAGATAAAAAAGAAGAAACGTATCGTGTTCAAAAACTAGAGCATGGTATTTCAAAAAAATATGCAGCAGAATTGAAATAATGGAGGAAAAGAATAAATGAAAGATTTAGTAACAACGTTTTTAAAGGAACAAGGAGTATGGGTTGCATTAGGCATTGGTGTTGGTGCTGGGATTTATGAATTTATGAAAACAAAGAGTTTTGGAAAATCTTTGACGGTTTTGTCAGCTGGTTTTGTGATTGCATTTTTCTGTTTATATCCAGAAGAAGTTTTAGCGAAATTTGGGGAAGGCATGAATTGGGCGTTGAGTCATATTAAATTTTAAGGGGTAAGTAATGGCAGAAAAACAGCGAGTAGATAAAAAAGTCTATAATTATCGGTCGGCTTTAGAGCAACCCATTTGGATTCAGAAGCTGTCTGAAAAAATATCTCTGTCAAATGCGATTAAACTATCAACGATTGGTTGGAGTTTAATCTTGTATGTGTTGTATTTGTGGCTGATGTCTCATGTGGCAAAGGTAATTCCGATTCCATTGATTTTTTGGGGGACTTTGGGGCTTTTTCCAATCTGGAGTTTAGGGATTATTTTATCAGATTTGAAAATTGAACAACAATCAGTAGGAAAGTTTTTTAAAGATTATGTTCGTTTTTATTGGAAATATGGTAGGAAGAGAAAACGTTTTTATTTGAATGATGGTTTATTGTATTTTAAACCATCTTATATTTTAAGGAAAGAGAGGAAAAAGAATGGCATTAAACAACGAAGTTGAAGATATTGTTGAAAATCTGATTTTAAAGAAAGATGGAAGTGTCTTTGCTTTGTATGAAATCGAACCACAAGTTCTAAATCCAGTAGATGAAGTTAAAAAAGAGGCTTCTAAGAATTTAGTGGTAGATTGGTTGGAAGAAATAAGAGGGTATGGTGATTTTGATGTAGTCATGTTACCTTTTCCAAAAGACTTGTTGGGGAAATTTAGACAGTTATCTCATAAATTTTCTAAGGATACGGAAGAAATGGCGTATTCTGTTTTGGAAAAATCCTATGATTATTTGATGTCTACGAAGGAATTGTGTGATTATCATTATTTTATTTCGATTCCGTTAAAATCTTTTTCTATTTCGGTAGATGTAAAAGAAGTAATCCAATCTTCTATTCAAGCTGCTTCTGATTTACTGATTGAAAATTTAGGCTTTCAAAAGAATGTTTTGGAAGGCTGGGAAAAAAAGTATGTTCGTCAACGGGAAGAATTAGAAAAAAAGCTAGATTTGTTAGAGTTTAGACGACTAGAAACCCAAGAAACGATTTTTGTCAATCGGTATGCTTATCTTCATTCTTTAAACGTAGATAAAGAGTATGAAGTGAAATTGGTTGAAAACTACATGGGAAATCTAGGGGATAAGTCAGTTGACTTTAAGAAGATGAATGTTTTGGAGTTGTTTAACGAGGAAGGTAGTCAGTATGTGGCATTTTTGCCAGTGGCTTATAAAGCAGAGAATGCTTCTTATTTGCATACAATTGAACGAGTCAGAGCATTAGGATTTCCAGTTGAGGTGTGGACGAAAGCAAAGTTTGCGAAAACGAAAGGTTTGCCATTTAACAATATTCGTACCAAAGGACGTTTTGCCCGTGCGAGATTAAAGGGGGCGCAAACAGAAGCTCAACAGGCGGATTCGGTTGGGAAGAAGTCGGTCGGTCAATCAAAATACTTGGTTGAAAAAATGGAAGAGAAGATTGATGAAGGTATTCCAATGATTAGTTATTTGCAGACGATGGTCGTATCGGATGCAGATTATACGGTTTTAAAACAAAAAATCAATATTCTCATGGATTCCATGAAAGATAGTAAGATTAGTCTTTCCAGGGCAACGCCGTATCAGTTATATTTGTTTTCAAAAAATCGTTTTGGTGAAATTCTTATGCCAGGAGATAAGAATTTTATTCAGCCAGTTGAAGCGGGAGCTTTTGCGGAAGACTTGTTTTTTACAAGTCAAATGGTTGGTGAGGAAGTTGGCTTTTATTTTGGCATGATTGATAATCAAAGAAAGTCTTGGCATTCTCGCTTTGAAAAAGCGATTGCGGCAAGTGATAAACCAGTCTTTGTTAATATTTTAGAAGCGAATGAGCAGGCAGACGGTAGAGAGACAAACAATCCTCATATTTCTATATCAGGAGATACAGGAAGAGGGAAGACTTTTGCGGCTAGTATGCTTCATTTCTACTCTAGTTTACTCAATGACCAAACCTTATATATTGATCCGAAAATGGAAAAGCGTTATTGGTATGAAAAGATGTTAAGAGAATTAGAGGAGACAGATCGTTTTCCAGAAATTCAAGATTATATCCGAAGTCTTCATTTTATCACATTAGATTATACTAAGGAAGAAAATGCTGGAGTATTGGATCCGCTTGTCTTTTTAGATCGTACACAGGCAAAAGGCTTGATTATTTCGATGATTGATGAGTTTATGCCTCTTGACAAAGAGAAAAAATTCAAGACAGAGTTATCAAAAATGATTCGAGAGTTTGCGGAAAGACGGGCAAAAGGAGAAAAAGTTGGGACACTTTCTGTTTTTAAGGCTTTAGCTAAACATGAAAATGAAGAGGTTCGAGAGACAGCGGAACTGTTGATAGAAGAAACGAAGGATTCGGTTTTGAGCTTGATTTTTTCTGACGGTATCAATCCAGCAGTTGACTTCACAGCTCGAAATACAATCTTGGAAATTGCGAACTTAGATTTGCCAAATGATGAAAAAGTGCAATTATCTTATGAAAATAAGAAGTCTTTGGCGGTGATGTACGCTTTAGGTCATTATTGTATCAAGTTTGGTGAACGGGATTATGCTAGTAAGACAGTAGAGTTTATGGATGAAGCCTGGTTGTTTAAAATAACGGCTTACGGTCGTGGTTTGTTAAATCGAATCAAACGGGTTGGACGCTCTCAAAATAATTTCTTGGTCTTTATTTCGCAAGAACCAGATGATTCAAATCGAGAAGATGGAGAAACTTCTGCCTTTGGGACGTATTTCTGTTTTCATAATGAGGCGGAGAATGCGGCAGAAAAGGTACTCCGTCGCTTAAAAGTGCAAGTTACAGAAGATAGTAAAGAGTGGTTTAACAATATGACTAAGGCTCAATGTCTCTATAAAGATACCTATGGTCGAGTAGAGCGAATGACGGTTGATGGTTTGTTTTTCCCAGAAATTGCGAAACTGTTTGAAACAGTACGGAAACCTGAAGAGCAGGAGGTGGCTTAATGAATAAAACAATGAAACAGCTATTATTTGTTAGTCTGTTTCTATTATTTCTTCCAATCAGTGTTTTGGCAGATACTCCAGGAATAAATGGTTATAATACTGTTCCAAATCCAAATGAGAAAATCATTCCCAAAAATTCAAATCAGGGTTATGTACCTGCCAATGTCCAGGAAAGTCAAGGTCAGGAAGCAGCTAGAAAGAAGCAAGCACAAGAGAAAAAAGAAAAAAACGAGCGAGCGATTCAAAAGGATTCTTCCTATGAGAGTGTTAAGCAAGCAGCTGAACGCGTAGACCAAACACTAGAGAAAAAATCTCCAACTGTGAAAGAATTGGAACAGGCTGCAAGAGATATTGAAAGTATAAAAAATTACATTGCAAAGAATGCGGATAAAAATGATTCAAGCCAGATACAAGGTTTGCGGACAACCATTCGTAATTATGAAGAAAAATTTGTTTCTTTAGAAGAAGCTGCTAAAAAGCGGGAAGAAGCACAGACCTATTTGGAACAGGCTAAAAATACGGTTGATCCAACAAAATTGTCTAAATTAACGAGTTATATTTATTTGGAAGACGGCTTTTTTGGAATAACAGATATTTTCCCCAAAGTGGTCAATGCCATTGTGCAGGGCTTGTTTTTTGTGACAAAGACACTATATTGCTTAGTGATTATCATTTTAGAACAAGTCTTTAGTGCAAATGTCTATCAAGTATTGGATCAGATTGTTTCTTTTTCGGCTCAAATGTTTCAAACCTTTATGGATGATTACCAGTATTTGGTTTATGCGTTAGCGATGATAGGTGGTTTGATAGAGTTCTTTAAAACGAAACGTTTCCCTTTTCAAATGTTTCGCTTCTTATTGGTTTGGTTCTTAGCGCTGTTTTTGTATCGTCCGTCTATTTTTTCAACGAATGTTGGGAATCAACAGTTTGAAGCCAAATATAATCTGTCTCGAGTGATTCAGATTGTGGATAGCGTTTCTTCGGATATGACAAAGATTGCGATTTCTGGCTTTGATCAGCTGGATAAAGAACATCAATCCATTGGCACAAATGCCAATAACTTGGCAACGGTCAAAGAATCGATTTTTCAAGAAATGGTCTATAAACCTTTTCTTGCTTTAAACTTCAATACGACAGATGTCTCAGAAGAGAAAGTGAGGGCTTTGTTTGAAACAGAGGGGAAAACTAAAGATGTAAAGACATTTTCAGATGAAAATGAAAAAATCTCCAATTTATCTTGGTCAAGTATTGGAAGCAAGTTCCTAACTGCTTTTGCGTCATTAGTCAAGGCTATGGTGGTTGGTTTAGCTTTAATCATGATTGGTTTGATTTCGCTAGTCTTTAAGTACATGGTACTTCTGATGATTGTAGCCTTGGTTTTCTTACTCTTTATTGCCATGATTCCAAGCTTTGAGCAGGTCTTGGGGAATGCAGGAAAGAAGATTCTTCAGTTTGCTTTTTTAGGTGGTTTGGGTCTCTTTGGGATTCGGGCTTTTCTCTTTATCAATAGTTTGATTGAAGGGGTCGCAGGCGGTATGAGTAAGGTTTATTTCTGGGTAGCAATTCTGCAGGGCTTGATTTGGTTTGTCCTTTGGCGTTGTCGCTCCATGTTAATGGGCTTGTTTGTTCGAGGTACATTGTCTGCTCAAGAAGTGGCACAACGTGTTCAACAAAATCTTGGACACTTGTACCAACCAGATTTAATTCCGACGGTGAATCCTTTCTCTAAAAATCGAACTCTAGATCGTTCAACAGTTGAACCATCACAACCTTTGGCAGATAGTCCAGTGAATGAAGCGTTAGAGCCATCTATTCCATCATCTTCTGGGGTGCGAACGTTATTTCGAGCAACTAAAAACACCATGAAGCAAGGAGCGAATCGGGCATTAGAAGGTTATGATACGCTTCGTTATGGTGCAGGTGAAACATTGGATAAACAGGTGGCTTTGGATAAGAGAGCAGAATTTAAACAACGTTTATTAGATACGGCAGATCATTTACGTCATGTCGCAACCATTCCAAAAGGAGAACGTCTTCGGTCTAAGTTACATGATTTAGCTGGAGATACGAATGCCCCTGCTCAAGTAGCTTTCAAAGAACGAGAAAATCGTTACTTGGAACGTCAAGAAAGACAAGAAGAACGAAAAAGAGAACAAGTTGCTTTTAGGGAATATCGACAACAACAGTCTGATGAGAAGCCAACACTTTCTTCTATGGTTGAAAATGAGTTGGTGAAGCCGCAAATGAAACGAGAATTTCATAGGGAACAATTGAAACGGAAACAGGAAATACCGTCCATTCAGTCTAAAGAACCTTTAGAAAGTTCTCCTATTGTAGAAGAAAAATCGGCTATCTCAAGAGAATTGTTTGAAAAGAGGAAAAAATGAAGTTAGTAAAACGTAGCTTGGTTGGTCTGTTTTTACTTCTTACTCTTTTTTTAAGCTTTATGATTTTAATTGTTGGAGGTGGAGCTGCTGATTCACAAACGTTTGAATCCACAACAGGAGGCATTACCATTTCTGCTAAAGAGTTTGCGCAACAATTTACAGAAAAAACAGGGCGGCAGTTGAGTGAAGAAAATGCACAAAATGCGTTGGATTTCGCAAATCGACTTATTTCTCGTCATCATTTTACGCTTCAGGGGACTAGTGGTTCGTTGGCGGTAGCTTATCGAGAATGTGGTTTTGATGTAAAGGCGGTGAATCCGAGTGGTGGTGTAGCTGGTTTTTATCAGTGGTCTGGTTGGGGTAGTACAATCAATGGCAATCGTTGGGGTCAAGCGAAAGAAAAGAAACTCGACAAACAAGTTCAAATGGATTTGATGAGTACCGAGTTAGAGGGAGCTTATGCTAGAGTGGTTATAAAAATGGGCTCTAGTGGAGATCCGAAACAGGCAGCTAGGGATTGGTCACAATATTATGAAGGAGTGGCAATTTCCGATTCTCAAACGAAGGTAAGTGCGATTGAAGAGTGGGCAGAAGTCATCTATGATATTTTGAAAACAGCACAAGGTACGTTTTCTAAGGATAATAATACGGGTACAAGTACCACAGCGATTCCTGCAGGTTGGGGAAATATCAGCCAATATGATGGTCATGCATACGACGGAAGTGGTTCTTATCCAGCAGGTCAATGTACCTGGTATGTTTATAATCGTGCAAAACAATTAGGTATTCAGTTTGATTCCTTTATGGGGAATGGCGGTGACTGGTTTAGAAAAGCAGGTTTTTCTTCTAGTCATACACCTAAAAAGCATACAGCAGTTTCCTTTGTTCAAGGTTTAGCTGGTTCTGATCCAACTTATGGTCATGTGGCTTTTTGTGAAGAGGTAAGAAGTGATGGATCAATTTTAATTTCAGAAATGAATGTATTTGGAGTACCAGCAATGACAGTTTCCTATCGGGTAATAGATAAGGGAACAGCTAGTCAGTTATGGTATGTAGACGGTCATTGAGATGACCAATAGAAAGAAAATGAGGAAAAAAGAAATGAAGAAAAAGCAAGTAGTTGCAAGTTTATTAGTAGCAGTTAGCGTTTTAGGTACAAGTCCTTTGGCTGCTCTAGCAGAAGAAGGGAAGGTCACAAGTCCAGTAGATGTAGTAGTTCCTTCTCCTTCGGATAATGAAAAAGTTCCAGTTCCGACGGAAAAAGAGGAGAAACCTAAAGACGACAAAAAGCAAACGGGTGAGGTGACTCCTGAGACACCAGTTAATCCGACTATTCCAGATAACTCAGGGGGAAATCAGGAGCAGCTCAAGCCAAGCGAACCTTCCACAGAACCAGTTGAGCCATCAACTGAACCTTCAAAGAATGAGGAAAAGAAGGAAGAGGTGACACCTTCTCAAGAGGAGAAAAAGGAAGAAAAGCCTGCAGAAACTCCTAAGGCGGATGAGGCTACAAAACCGATTACTCCTACACCAGAGGAAAAGAAAGCGGAAGAAAATACAGGTGTTAAAGCGACCGATACTCCAAAACAAACCAATGTTACGGAAGAACAAATTGAGCAGCAACCAATTGTGACCAATACTGGTCATACAGTTGTTGGGACAAAAGAAGGTCAAGTGTATGTTCAAAATCCAGATGGAGCAGTTGAACTGAAGAATGCGTCTGAAATTGGAGCGGTTAAGCAACAAGATGGTACAGTTGCCTTGAAAGATGAGAAAGGTGAATTAAAAGTCTTGCCTAAAACGGGAACGGTTGCCAGCCTTGCTTTAAGCCTAATAGGTGTCTTGATGTTAGCTGCAGTAGCACTTTTGAAGAAATTTAATAAAGCAAGTCGTTAGTGGCTTGCTTTGTTTTTGGAAATTTATGGTATAATTTAGTTAAAATATAGAATAGGAGGAATCAATATATGAGTGATAATAGTGATAAGATAAAAGACTTCTTTTTAAAAATATTATCTCAAAAGTATGATGGTCTTAGTACTACTTATATAAATACTGTAAATTCTTATTCTGATGATGAGTTAAAAAAGGAGTATAGTGAATTAAAATCTATTTCAGAAAGAAAAGGTACAATTGCGAATTCATTAATTTTTGTGATGTTTCTTTCTTTTTTAGGTGGATTATATAAAATATTTGTAGACTTTTCTAAAAAAGTTACAGATATTCATGGTGGAAGCGAGAAATCTTTGGTTTTGATGAATGGTTTATTATTCTTGTGTATAACATTGCTTGTGATTGTTTCTGTTATCATACTTTTTTATTTATATAGAGTTTATGATAAGAAGAAGAAATTTTATTATGTGGAAGTTCTTATGAAAGAAAGAGGATTATTAGGGTAGTATGAGAAAATATTTTGAGACCATATTTGAAGAAATTTTAGGGAATTTGTTTGCTCAATTATTGTATGTGATAAGTACGTTATATTATTTGTATGAATTAAGAAATTTTAATAATTCGGTAATAGGAGTAACAAGCCCTGTTGATGTGATGTTTAAAGATAATGGAAAAGCGTGGTATCTTTTGGGTTTTGCTTTAATATTCACTTTGATTGCTGGTTTTTTAATATGGTATCATGTTCATGTATTTTCTAGAATGAGTGGTTATTCTATGTTAACTTTAGCTGTTTTGATGGTTATTACTGTTATTTTAGTTATCACTATTTTTAAGGATATAAATAATCCTATTTTAAGAGCTGCTATAGTTGTTATATTTGGTGGTTCACTAATATTTACTGCTTTAACCGCCTCTTCTTAGTATATAGTTAATTTATGTGTGAGTAAGTCGTTGTATTAACGATTTACTTTTTTTATTTTGAAAGGAGTAGGTTGTGATACATAGAATTAAGTTATCGTATTTGTATTTTAATGATGTTCAGAATGGGAAAAAGAACTTTGAGCTTCGTAAAGATGATAGAAATTATCAAGTAGGAGATAAATTGTTGTTGAGTGAAGTAAAGGATAATGTTTTGACAGGACGTGAAGTTGAGGTAGATGTTGTTTATAAGCTGGCAGATTATACTGGTTTAGAAGTTGGTTATTGTATTTTAGGAATAGATAGAAAGCGAGGAAATAATAATGGAAGTACAAGAATTGTATAATAATTATCCAGATAAGTTTGTTTCAAAAAAGCAATTAAAAGAGGGGTGGTTTTCAGCTATCTCTATAAAAACGATTGAACGACGTTTAGAGGAATCTAGAGCTATTAGAAAGTTTAGGAATATTTCAATTGGAACAGGTGGAAAAGTCATGATTAATGTGAGAGGTTTCTATTTGTTTTTATTATATAAAGAGAAAAATAAGTTTAAATGATATAATTGTAGGTATTGACTAAAAATATACCTGCTAGAAATAGGAGGTTCTATGTTTTTTAAAGTAATTGATGTAAAAAAAGTACGATATTACGAGAAATATTTTGATGAAAGTGAGGGAAAGTGGAAGCAAGTATCCTGTACATTAACTTCTAAAACAAGAGCGGCACAAGCTGAAGCAAGAAAAGTTTTAGAAGCTAAAATTGAACAAAAGACAAATACAGTATTTGGTGTTTCACAGGATTTATTAGTTTCTGAAATAGCTGGTGAGTTTTTTCTTATTCGAGAGTCGGAATTAAAGAGGAATACATATGTTAGACAAAAGGTGATGTTTGATGCCTTTTTAAGGAAATTTGGTACAAAAAAGGTTAGACAGGTGTCAAATGTGATGTTGCAAAAGTATTTGATGGTAAATGATTGGTCGGTGGGTTATCGTAAACTATTTCGAACGGTTTTAGATTCGTTTTTTTCTTATTGTTTTAAAGTTGGTTATATTAAAGAAAACCCAGTTGAAAGAATTGTTTTACCGAAGGCTAAAAGGAATGTTCAAATGATCCAGCGAAAAAAGGAGCATTTTTTATCGAAAGACGAAATGAGTGAATATTTACTTTATTTGCGAAATTCAAATGAAGATAAAAGATTGGTTTTGTTGGCAGAATTTCTGTATTTGACAGGAATGAGAGTTGGTGAAGCGCTAGGGTTAAAGTGGAAATATGTAGATATAGAGGCAAAAGAGATTTATATTAAGAATACATTGATTACAGAAGGGAGCGTAAAGAATTATTATTTGAGTTCCCCTAAGACTGTTAGTTCTGTTCGTAGGATAAAAGTAACAAGTAGAGTGGTTGAAATTTTAAATGAATATAGTCAACTTGAAGCTAAAGTTGATTTAGTGTTTATTTATAAAGGGAAATGCCCTATATCATTGAATACTTTTAATTGTTTTTTGAGGAGAACTTTTGAGAGGTCAGGAGTTAGAAAGATAGAAGGTTTTAGGTTGACTAGTCATGTTTTCAGACACTCGCATATTTCTTTGTTATCAGAGTTAGGTGTTCCTTTAAAGGCTATTATGGAAAGAGTCGGACATTCAAATGAAAAAACAACATTGTCAATTTATACTCATGTTACTCAGAATATGAAATTAGAAGTGGTTGATAAGTTGGAACAGATTGATTTGCATGTACCATAACTTAACCAAAAATGAGAGAAAAAACGACGAATTTTGTCTAATATTGTTTCATTTAAAGGTGTGTTAAGTTTTTGAAAAAGGCTGATATGAATAGGTTTGTATTGGTTTGTCTCGGTAAAAATGGATAGATTATGTTATACTAAAGTTATGTTAGATTTGAAAAAATATGGGATTGAGATGTGGGAGGATGAAAAGATTATCTCT
>ERZ773083.985-NODE-985-length-20800-cov-4.074187_pt1 | contig 20800 bp, 23 predicted proteins | sample MGYA00511465_ERZ773083 | MGnify/ENA primary metagenome ERZ773083 (study PRJEB29015, sample SAMEA2738001) | human oral metagenome | biome: human oral; feature: human-associated habitat; material: dental | place: China | collected 2060 ... | reverse complement strand
TTAAACGATTTAATAGATTTTCTATATAATGATAACCAAATCTTGTTATTCTATCCTTATGCTCTGCTAATAGAATGCCATAATCATCACGATTTAAAATTTGGCTAAAATATTTTCTATTATCATTTAATCCTGAGTCAATTTCTTTGTATTCATCTACAATCTCATAACCTTTTGCAGCTGCATAATTTCTTAACCGTTCAATTTGACCATCTAATGAAGCTTTGTTAGTTGCATCTGATACTCTAGCATAAAGAACAGCTCTAGTAGATAAAGATTTATCTTCTACAGGTTTATAGTTAGGATTTTTTAAATAGGTTCTTCCATATTCATTGGTATAACCTTCGATTAACCCTTTTTTGTAATGGCGCATAATAGTTCTATAATGATTACCTTTCAATTTGGCATAATCACTTACTTTAATATATTCTAATTCCATAAAAATTACTCCTTAATTATTCTGTTTCATTATGATACAATAAATATCAAAAAGATACCTAACTGACACAGTGCTTATACATAAAAATCTGTAATATATAATAATTCTAACAAATAAAATAATTACATTTGTTGACAATGAATTATATCTATGTTATAATCTATTTAGAATTAAAAAGATTATTTAAGAAAGGAAAAAATAATATGACAACACGTGGTATGGTTATTAAATGGAGTGATGATGAAATCGAGTTCGGGGAATGGACTCAAGAAAACAATTTGGAAACCTTTGTTGCTGAAACAGAATTAGGAACTTTGAGAGTTCCTATTGACCCAAGTACTGAATATTATGATGATGAAACTGGTCGAACTTACTTTGAAGCAACTGGGAAAGAATATAAAACAGTCGTATTGTTTTAGGTATTAGAATGTGAGAAAAATTTCAGATTTTACAGGCATTATTATTGGAAAGTTGAAGGTGATTGCTAAGACAAAAGAAAAAGATAAATACGGTTATTTCCTTTATGATTGTGAATGTGAATGTGGTAAAGTAGTTCAACGAAATGCTCGCTCAATTGCTCAATCAATTAAAAAACAAACCCATGCAAGTTGCCCCGATTGTAAAAATCAAAGACAGTCAGATTTACTTGTAGAAAGACATAAAAAACAAAAGTGATATACTACTACAACAATATAATATAATAAAGGAGGTTTTTGAATCATGAAGAAATCAAAAACTAACAAAAAACTTGATGGCGTATTGGGCGGTATCGCTGAGTATTGTAACCTTGACCCAACATTATTACGTTTAGGCTATTTTGTATTCGGTTGCTTTTACCCTGGATTAGCACTTATCATGTATGTTGGAGCAAGTATCATCATGTCTAATGCTGAAAACAATCCTGAAACAGATAATACTGAAAATAAAGAATAGAAAGAAGAAACTATGAACAACGATTTGAAAAATATAGAAGAACTATTTAAAGAAGCCAATAACTACGAAAAAATCACAAACAAAAAAATTGCTGAAGATTTATGTCTAGCTATGACTACTGTTTCTGCAGCTAAAACAGGCAAGACAAATGGTAAAGCGGCTCTTCAAATTAAAGAGTACTTGGAAAATATTATCAAGCAAAATAAACAGGTAAATGAACGTTTTTCAGAAATTGACAAAGTCGCCCAAGAAGTGAAGGAACAAGAAACTATGACTGAAGAAACACTTACTGACACTAAAGAAATGAAAACTTATGATGAATTTCTAAACTTTATCAACACTCAAAAAGAACTTCCTATTGTTAAGAAAGCTTTAGAAGAAACTCTTTCTGAAAACCAAAACCTTGAGAAAATCTTGGCTAAAGAAGAATTTATTACTATCGAAACTGCTCAAGAACTTAATGAAAAAATCTTTGCTAATGAATATACAGAAGCAGAAATCCTTGATTTTGAAAATCAATATTATGGAACTTCTAATGACGATTCATTGAAAGATAAAATTAAATCTTTTGTAGAAAAACATAATCTATCTCTTGAAACCGCTCTTAAATTGCTACAAATTTCAGAAGAAGATTACAAGAAAATGCTAGAAGGTGCTGATAAAGTTTCTAACAAAGCTGCTGACAAAATCTATAAAGCAATCATTGCTTTTGAAGAAGTTTATAAATCAGAAAAAACTCAAGATGCTATCAATAATACAAAAAATACTTTTGTAACTGGTATTGCTATTGCTTCTGCAAAAGGACAAACTTTCCTTAATAAAGGCCTTAATAAATTTGCTGATTTTCTAAATAAGAGTGCTGATAAAATCAAAAATTCAAATTCTGATAAAAAGGAAGATTGATTGGATGAAAAAAATACTCCCGATTGTTTTAGTTATTTTGCTACTATCATTCTTATTTTACCTGCTTCATGTTCACTCTTCAAAAACTTATAAAATCGCACCAGGTGATAAATATGAGACTCACATTGTAGCAAAAGACTAATAATCATTTTTTAACTGAAGAAAAGAAAAAGTGAAAGTTTTTTAAAAAAGTTTTCACTTTTTTGTTGACAAAAAATAATTTATATGTTATGATAAAACTAAATTGTTAGAATTATTAAAAATATTACGAAAAAGAAAGGTAAATCTAATATGAAAAAACAATCTATCATTGCCGGAGCTGCTATTCTGGCCTCAACTACTGGAACAACTGTATTTGCTGAGGAAGTGAAACCAACTAATGTTCCTACCGAAATTGTAGCTACAACTACTGATGCAAACACTACTACAACTACTAATGTGGTTAAACCTGCTGAAACAAAAGAAGCTGTTCCTACAACAGAAAAAGCTACTCCTATTGAGAAAGCAGAAAAACAAGTAGGCGAAACTGGTAAAGCAGTTACTGACGCTGAAGATTCTGCTAAAGGAACTTTCGAAAAAGAAACTCAAGCTAAATCTGCTTATGATAAAGCAACAGCTGAAGCAAAAAAAGCTCAAGATGATGTTGATAAAACAAAAGAAGATTTAACTAATTCTAAAAACAGATTAGCAGAAGATAAAGCTAAAACTCCTCAACTAGAGAAAAAGCTTGATGAAGCTAATAAATCTGTAACAGATACAGAAAAAGAAATCTCTAATACCGAAAAAGCTTTAACAACTGCTAAAGGAAATCAAACAAAAGAAGAAGCAAAAATCCAACCGCAAGTTGATACGTTGAATAAAGCTACTACTGATAAAAAGAATGCTCAAGATAAAGTAGATAGTATCAAACAAGATTTGAAAACTAATCAAGCAAATGAAGCTACTTTAACTGGTGAAATCAATGAATTAACTTCTGCTAAAGAAGATGCTAATCAAAATGTAACTTCAACTAAACAAGCTTTGGATAATGCTAAAAAAGCTGACCAAACTCGTGCTGATAATATTGCTTCACAAAAAACAATTGTAGCACAAGATACAACAGCTAAAGATGATGCTATCGCAACAGAAAAAGCAAAAATTGTTGAAAAAGAAAAATTAGCTACTGATTTGGATTCTGCTAAGAAAGCTTTGGCTGACAATTTGGAAATTCCATTAACAGATGCTTACATTTCTGCTCTTAAAGCTTACAAAGAAAACAAAACAACTGCTAATAGTGAAGCCGTAAATAAAATTGCTCAAGAAATTCTAAAATCAAAAGCAATTCAAGAAGCTATGAAATTGCTTAAAGAAAGTGATACACGTACTGTTGACCCATCTAATCTTACAACTGAACAATTAAAAGAATTGAATGTCCGTATGGCTCAATTTATTGAAGATGTACGTACTAAATTTGGTACTTTCTCTCCAACTATGGTTCGTGTAAGTGAAGAATCTGTTAACTTGTCAAAACTTATCGGTGAAACATATAAAAATGCTATTCGTAAGGCTGCAGGTAACACAAATCCTACTGTATGGAACGCAGCTGAAATGGGCCATTTGAAGAGTAATGAAACTGTTGCTCCAAACTTGTCAAAAGCTGGTTATAACACTACAGCTCTTCCAGCTCGTATGGAAACACTTGCTTATTCAGTTGAAACAAATAAGACAACAATGGGTGAGTTAAAAGCAGAAATCTACAATAGTATGATTCGTTGGCTGTATGATGATGATTTGAGTGATTGGGGCCATGCTCTTATCCAATCTGGTTTGGTTTGGAATTACAAGAAAACTGAATTACAAACTTTCCTAGTTCAAGACGGAAGCTACCTAATGGTTGGTGCAGTTGAAACAAGTTTGAAAGAACAAGATAGCAAATTGCAAACTAAAGAGTATGACATTCCAACAACAGATTTCAATGCAGCTAACGCTCGTGTAACTACTCTTGAGAAACAAATTGAAACAAATAAAGCTGAATTGGCTCAAGCTTCTAAGAATGTTAAATCTACAACTCAAAAACTTGAAGATTCAACAAATGAATTGAAACGTTTAGAAGCAGTTGAAATCCTTACTCCAAAAGCTCAAGAAGCTTATGATAATGCAGTTGCTAAACATACTGATTTATCTAACCAATTAACAAACAAGAAAAATACTCTTGCTACTGTTCAAACTAAGATTAAAGAATTAAATACTGCTCTTCCACAAGCAGAAACTAACTTAGAAAATGCTACAAAAGTTTACAACAATGCTAAATCTGAATATGATAAAGTAAGTGCTGATGTAGAAAGTGCAAAAGCAGAAGTGAAACGTATTGAAAAACAATTAGAAACACTTAATGCTAAATTAAAAGATAACAAAGCAAATGTTGCTTCTACACAAAAAGAAATTGCTAATAATAACAAAGAAATTGAAGAACTAACAAATTCAATCAAAGAACTCGAAAAACAACTTAAAGAACAAGAAAAAACACTTGAAGAAAAAGTTAAAGTTCAAAAAGAAAAAGAAGCAATTTACTTGAAAGCTAAAGAAGCTGCTGATAAAGAACGTGCTAAAATTGCTGAACTCAAAGCAAAACACGAAGAAGCGGTTGCTAAATTAGAAGCATTGAAACAAGAAAAAGCTCGTGAAGAACAACGACAAAAAGAAGAGCAAACTCGTGAAGAACAACGACAAAGAGAGCTTGAAGATTACAACCGTGCTATTGATGAAGTATTGTATGGAACAAATGCTACAACAAATACAACAATTCCTAACAAATCTAAAAACACATTGCCGGTAACTAACACTTCTAATGAATCAATCTATATTGTTATTGGGGCTGTTATTCTTGCCTTCCTTGCTGGACTTGGTTTATACTTCAAGAAAAACAACAAAAAAGACTAAAAGAAAAAAGAGCTATTTCATATAGCTCTTTTCTTTTTATTTTAAGCGAGTTTAAGCAACTCTAAGCTGTTTTTCTGTAAAGTCGATACATTTATCGAAAAGCAGTTTTAACTGTTTTAGCGTTTCACTAGTGACGATATAACGACATTCAAAATCAGTTTGAGGAATTATTCCAACCGAAAAAATTTTAATTCTGTTCTTATTTGACAACTCTCTAAAAATATTATATAATAGCAATATAAAGCGAAAGGTGATTAAATACATGACTTCAAAAGAATTAACTAGGCAAGAACTTCTTCAAATCTATTACAATGAAGCTTTAGAATTGCTATTCAATCAAGAAAAGATAACAAAAGAATGGCTTACAAAAATAAAAGAAAAATTCAAATTAGAAAACTTTAGATTAGGAGTTTGCTTCTCAAAAAACAATCATTCAATCATTGAAGAAGTTTCTGTTATTGATAGTATTACTCATAAATCAAGATATTTTTGGAGTTCTTATAATGAATTAGGTCATTATGAAGATGTTCATTGCTCAGAATATACTGGTAATGATAGAACAGTCATTAAAAAGATTATAGAACTTTCTAAAGCAAATAAAGAATATACAATGAATTGCTATGATGAAGATTATTTATTAAATTCAGAAACTTATAAAAAATTAAGTAGTCATTTCTTTAAGAATTTATATTATCAATTGTGGCGATATGACTCATGGAAACACAATAGAGAAATTACTAGATTTAATTCTATTGAAGAATTAAAGCAATTAAAAGATTATACTATTCTTATTGCTGATGGTTTAATCTCTTTAAAACACAAAACAGACGATTTTAAAATTGAAATTGTTACAGTTTCTAAACCTGTTGATTATAAGGAAGAATGGAAAGAAGAAAGAGAAGAACTATGAAACAAGCAGAATACTTAACTAAAGAATTGTCGGAATTTGTAAACAAACTTGATTTACCAAGCTCTATCATTACAAGTTATTCAGATATTGAAGTTTCATTCAATTGGGGGAGCTTCTATTACAAGGCGAATACTGGGAAAGCTAAAATCCATTATAAGAACAAAATAAATCAATGGAGTTATTGGAATTATCAACACCCAAATATTGTTACCAGGGACCTTGTTATGGGTTATTCAGAAACATACAAAAGATTACCTAAACGAGTAGTAAAAGAGTTGACAGAAGCAATGAACAATAATTTAGAAGAATTGCTGATTGACTCTGCTTTTAAAAATAAAAACATGCTTTCATTTGTAACTCACCCACTTATCCTAGAATTTGATAAAATTAGTCAAAAGCTTATTGACTTCAATCAAGATGAAAAAGTTATTTGGCTTGATAAATACAATTTTGCTATGATTAAGATTGTAGATGATGAATATAAAATTTACTACAAAGGCTTAACTTTCACTTTTTACATTTCAATTCCAAAAGATGAAAGACAGCGACCTTATATAGAAGAATTTACTTATGATGAAAACAAAATGATTTATCCTAGTGTTAAAGAATATATGAAACGATTAAATGCTAAATTGGATAAAAAATAAAAGAGAGTGATTTTCACTCTCTTTTTTAAGTCCTAATTGTTAAACGAATACTATCACTTCTATCATTGAATTTAGAGAACTCATCATATCTACCAGCGTCTTTAAGAGCTTTTGTATCTACAATGTTTTTCGTATATTCTGGTACATATGAAAGTGTTGCAGTACCAACTTTAATTTCATCAACACCTGCTTCTTTCATATTTTCCATAATTTCAGCACGCATTTGTTTCTCTAATTCTTTAGTTTGTTTTAAAGTATCTTCAAATTGTTTTAATTGACGTAGAGCTTCTCTAGTTTCATCATTGATTTGAGCATTACCATCTTCATCAATACTTAAATTGAAGTTAATTGATTCACCTGATGGCATAACCATACGTTCCTCAAAACGAATAGCTCTAGCGTCTTTTTCAACATCTAATGAAGTATGCTCTCTCACATTCACTTCTTTTGAATATTGTTCATAAAGACCGCTTTCTTTTAATTTTTCTGTATCAACAGCAAGAGTAGGTTTACCCTCAATAAATGAGATACTTCCAACTTCATCTTTGATAGACTTAACATTTAACTCTTTCATAGAGTTAAGAATTTGATTTCTAGCGTTTTCTTTAATATTATCTAAACGCTTCATAACAATACGCAAGTTATTAAGTTTAACAACTGCTAATTCTGTTTCTTTATCAACTTGAATCCAGTTACCACTTCTTGCAATACCAAATGACTGAGCACTTTGTAATTGTTCGTTTAAATCATCAGCAATTGCCATACCTTCATCAATTGTATTGAAGTGGTCAGAAATTGCTCCGTAAGGACATGCTTTAGTAGCTCTACATCTCTTTGGTGTTCCGTCTTTTCCAATATGATACTTAGCCATTATTCTACCTCATCTTCTAAGTCAATAACTAAATCATCAATAACTAATCTTTTAAGATTATTAGCTTTCATGAAGAAAATTAGTTTTTCTCTTAATGCAATCATACTTTCTGCTTGTTTATCTAATTTAGCTTGGTTATTTTCTAATTTCTCTAAATTAGAGTTAATCTCTGCTTTATTCATTAGGCTTACTCCTTTTTATTTTCTTATATCACTTAGTTGTTGCTAGAAAAGGAATAATATAACTATAAGAAGATTTTTAAAAAGAGGTTCGAGATGAACAAAAAATACTATGAGATTCAAGATTTTAGTATCTTTAATAAAGAAAAAATAAAAGAAGTCATTTTTGAAGTAGCTGGCATTAAAATTGAAACTTCATTTAGTCGAGAAGAAATTGAAAATATTTATGCTCAAGGATATGTTTGTAAGCAAACCTTTGGAGATTTAGACATTGTATTAGAGCCTGAATATAGAATAGTTGATTTAATTTTTGTAGCTAGAAAAGATTTCTCAATGATTCCAAATGATGAGTTAGAATGGATGGTTACTAAATTTGAAGCTAATGAAGATTATCTAATGACTGTTAAGTTAATAAATGATGATGTTTACACTTTCCAAATCAGTACTCCACAAATGAAGAGTATTAAATCTTTACATTGTATTACGCTCACTGATACAAGTGGTGGAAAACGATTTGTAGCTGAAGCTCGCAAGGGTAATTATGATACTTCACAAATGGAAGTCAAATTTGTATAAAAAGGAGTTGTCAAAACTCCTTTTTTGTTGTATAATATAACTTACAACAAAAAGAAAAGAGGGAAATTTATGAAGCGAGTATGGAAATCAAATATCCAACCATGCCCATGGAGTCCTACTGGAACAATTGATGTGGGTCAAAAAGTTAATATTGAAGTAGAAGAAGTAAAACGAGTAGTTCTAACTGAAAACGATTTGCACTTTTATCCAACACAAGAGCAATTAAAAACTATTGAATTTGTTGCTCCAAAAGAAGTTTATGATAAATTGTTCCACGCTTATTACAATTTACGAGAGATTACAAAGAGTGGAAAAGTTAAAGATAGTAAGTTAATGCTTAAATGCTTGGAATAGGAGTAATAACAATGGAAAATTACACAAGCAATAAAGACATATATATTCAACGAATGAACCAAACAGCTAAATCTAAATTTGCTGTTATTGAACCTTATCTATCAAAAGGAATGAAAATTCTTGATTTTGGTTCTGGCATTTCACCTGAATTTATTTCTGATGTAGATTCTACTGGTGCAGAATATTATGCTTATGATATTTCTAAAACTGTTCAAACAGAATTAACTAAAATGGGTGTAAATGTAGTTACAAAAGAAGATTTAACTAATAAAAAAGTAAAATTTGACATTATTTATTTATCTAGTGTTTTTCATGAAATCATCAGTTATCTAAATCGTCAAGAACGAAGTGAAACAATTCTTATGATTATGGAAAGTTTGAAACCTGGTGGATATTTAGTTATCCGAGATTGGGCTAATCCTAATGATATTGAAGAATTATTCTGTATTGAACCCGTATCTAAAAAAGCTGAAAAAGAAATGGATATTTGGGTCAATGAACTTTTGAAAAATTCTATTATTGATAATGATTATACTAAATACAAAAATGGTACAATTGTTACTCATTCCAAAAATGCTTATGAAATCATCTTTCATACTGTTTGGGGCTTAAAATCTTTGAGTCGGGAATCAAAAGAACAATATACCATTGAAACTGGTATTATGAACTGGATTTATTACCCTTGGAAGAAATCATTTAATATTCAATCTATTTATCATGAAATAGATGAATCTTACTTACCTCATCTACAAAAATACTTCGATTTAAAGTCAGTACCATTTAATACTAAATCAATTTATATTTTTCAAAAAAAATAACAAAAAACAATTGACAAGTAAAAAAATTTTTGTTATCATAAATATTGTAAGAAATTATTGTTACCACAATCTTGCTCTATGTCAGAACAAGACATTAAATCCGTACTTGCACCACTACGTAAAAAGCAATCATAAGACCAGTTCATAAGAGTGGATATGAACTACCCGAAGTAGACAGAGTGTTGGTTCGAATCCAACAAAAGACTTGTTAATATTTCTTATCAATTGGCTTAAAGAAGTTTTACAAGGTGACGATGGTTCGGCTCTGAAAAGGCAAAAGGGCTACAATGCCGTTTCTATTTATTTTCGGGACCATTAGCTCAATCGGTAGAGCACCCGGCTCATAACCGGACAGTTGCAGGTTCGAGTCCTGCATGGTCCATTCCTAGTTTGGCATATAGTCGACTATGTTAATATTGGTAGGGCCCGTTAGTGACCCCATATTAAGTTCTGAATCCAATAACGTGTTGGAAGTTAGTCCTAAATATGAATATGGGTTCGATTCCCATCTAGGAAATTTATAGAATATAGCCAAGAGGTTAAGGCAATAAGAGACCGTAGACCAAGGGTTCGATTCCCTTTATGACGACTAGGTCGTTGTATGGCCAAGTGGTAAGGCAAACGACTCCTTATGACCGTAGGTTCAAATCCTACTATTCTATTTAAGAAAAATTAAAAATTTTAAATTTTTCTATTGACTTTACTTAGAATTGTGATATAATAACTATTGTCGATGAAATTTGGAATCCTAATGATTCCTTTCTTATGGCCCGTTAGCTCAACTGGATAGAGCACACGCCTTCTAAGCGTGCGGTTGTAGGTTCGAGCCCTACACGGGTCATTACTTAGACTCGGACAGCTATCTCATTTAATATAGGAAAAACATATAAAAAAAGATACAGTCACCAATTTTTTAAAACAATTTTTAAAACGAATTTACGAGTCTAGAACTTAGGAACGAACAGCAATACTTTTCTAAACAACTATTGGTAAATAACAATGATTTTTAAAAAAGAGAGTTCCTAGTTTAAATTAAGGAGTTTCTTATGAAGTTAAATTAGTTCAAAACTAATAACTCCTATTAGACGAGTTGAGAATGACTCGTTTGAAAATCACTAAAAATAAATACTCCTAAGAATTTATTTTTGTTTTTTTCGTTTCTTTTCATTTCATTCCGCTTGGGTAATACTTCCTCCTGTTACCCAAGTACATTATTACGGGTTAGTGAAAAGGTATCACATAGGGCTCATTACCCTAAATTGGGGGTTCGAATCCCTCGCCCGCAATTCCGATTTGCTACCACCGACGAAAAGCTCACTAATTACAATCAAAAGGATTGGAAATTAGTGAGCTTGGTGTTTTTATAAACATGAAAGAAGGCTGACAAATGAAATATAGTTACTCATACTATAATGAAGAAGATTTTGACAATTATGTTAAACAATTTGATAATTATTCTTTACTTCAAAGTAGAGAATGGGGTGCAGTAAAAAGCCCTATATGGAAAAATAAAAAAGTTTTGTTCTATGAAGATGAAAAAGTAGTAGGAACTGCCCTAATTCTTATTAGAGAAATTGCTCTAAAGAAAAACTTTATTTACATTCCTTACGGACCACTTTTTGATTATTCTAACAAGGAATTATTTAACTTTGTAACAGAAAGCTTGAAGAAAATTGCTAAAGAAAATAAAGCAATTTTTGTAAAAGTAGTTCCACCTGTATTTAATGATGAATCTATTAGTTATGATTTCAAGAATAATGGTTGGTTAGAAAATGTTACCGAAAAATCTTTTGACTCTATTCAGCCAAAATTAAATGCTGTAATTAAAGATTTCAAAATGAGTAAAAGAATGAAGCAAGAAAGAAGAACAACTGAAAATAAAAATGTACGTTCTGTTTATTCTATTGACACTGAAGCTCCTTTTGAAACATTATTACATGATTTTTATTCTTTGACTAAATTAACTGAAAAAAGACAAGGTATTAAATTGAGAAATAAAGATTATTTCATACAATTACTATATAGATACCCAAATTCATTCATTACTGTTTCTTATATTGATAAGGAAAAACAAATTGCTAAATTAAATGAAGAATACAATAAATCAAACAGTGAAAAGGCTAAACAAGAATTAGAAAAACTTAAACATATTCAAGTTAAAAATATTCCAGTTTCAGGCACTCTTACTGTAATCTATGGAGATACTGCTGAATTACTATATGCGGGGTTTGACGATAAATTCAAATCATATAATTCTGCTTCTTATTCTTGGAGCAATTCAATTATGAAAGCTTTTGAAATCAATCCTAATCTTAAATATGTAAATTTAGGTGGAGTAGAAAATGATGGTCATTTACTGAACTTTAAAAAGAAATTCCACCCAGAAATCAGAACTTCTTGTAATGAATTTGATTTACCAATTAGTCCTTTATACTATTTATTCAAATTCGCTTTAAAACATAAGAAACTTATTCTCAAATTTATCAAAAAATAAAATTACTTGATATATATAAGGAAGAGTTAATTGCGACTCTTCTTTATATACTTTTGTTAATAAAATAAATTCAATCTTAATGGTTGCAAAATAAATTTATTTTTGATAGAATATTAAAAATGATATTTTATAAACTTTTTGGAGAGGTACTCAAGTCTGGTTAAGAGGACGGTTTGCTAAGCCGTTAGGTCGTTAATTCGGCGCGTGGGTTCGAATCCCATTCTCTCCATATTTTATACACTAAAAACTTTCAATAAGAAAGGAGCAAAACTATGAAAGGTATTATCCTTGCAGGTGGTTCTGGTACTCGTTTGTATCCATTAACTAGAGCTGCTTCAAAACAACTTATGCCAATCTATGATAAGCCAATGATTTATTATCCGTTATCAACGTTAATGTTAGCGGGTATTAAAGACATTTTAATTATTTCTACACCAAAAGATTTGCCACGTTTTAAGGAATTGTTAAAAGATGGTTCAGACTTTGGAATTAACTTGTCTTACAAAGAACAACCATCACCTGATGGTCTTCCACAGGCATTTATTTTAGGGGAAGAATTTATTGGTGATGATAATGTTGCTCTAATTTTAGGAGATAATATTTATCATGGAATAGGACTATCAAAAATGCTACAAAGAGCAGTACAAAAAGAAACTGGCTCTACTATTTTTGGCCATAATGTAAGAGACCCAAAACGATTTGGAGTTATCGAATTTGACGAAAATATGAATGTCATTTCCATTGAAGAAAAGCCGGAAAATCCTCGCTCTGATTATGCAATTACTGGATTGTATATTTTCGATAATAAAGTTATTGAAATTGCAAAAGGCCTAAAACCAGGACCACGTGGAGAATTAGAAATTACAGATGTTATCAAATCATATTTAGACAAAGGGGAACTATCTGTTGAACTGTTGGGGTGTGGAATTGCTTGGCTAGATACTGGAACTCACGAAAGTTTGTTAGATGCTTCAATTTATATTGAGTCAGTCCAACGATTGCAAAATATGCAAATAGCTAATCTTGAAGAAATTGCTTATCGTAAAGGATATATTACTCGTGAAAAAGTTTTAGAACTTGCACAACCACTAAAGAAAACAGAGTACGGACAATACTTACTTCGTTTAATTGGAGAATATTATGACTAAATATAAGAATATTATAGTTACAGGTGGAGCCGGTTTTATCGGCTCCAACTTTGTTCATTACGTTTATAACAACTTCCCTAATGTACATATTACAATTTTAGACAAATTAACTTATGCTGGAAATCAAAATAATGTTAAATCTATTCTTGGTGATAGAGTTGAATTAGTTGTTGGTGACATTATGGATAAGGAGCTAGTAGATAAATTAGCTTCAAAAGCAGATGCTATTGTTCATTATGCAGCTGAAAGTCATAATGATAATTCTCTTAATGACCCATCACCTTTTATCTACACAAATTTTGTGGGCACGTACACATTATTAGAAGCTGCTCGTAAATATGACTTACGTTTCCATCATGTTTCAACTGATGAAGTTTATGGTGATTTACCATTAAGAGAAGATTTGCCTGGCCATGGCGAATTGCCAGGGGAAAAATTTACTGAAGATACAAAGTATAATCCTAGTTCGCCTTATTCTTCAACAAAGGCAGCTTCAGACTTAATTGTTAGGGCATGGATTAAATCCTTTGGAATTAGAGCTACAATTTCTAATTGTTCTAATAATTACGGCCCATACCAACACATTGAAAAATTTATTCCTCGACAAATTACGAATATTTTAAGTGGAATTAAACCAAAATTATATGGAAATGGCAAAAATGTTAGAGATTGGATTCACACAAACGACCACTCTTCTGCAGTTTGGACTATCCTTAATGATGGTAAAATTGGCGAAACTTATTTAATTGGTGCTAATGGAGAAAAGAACAATAAAGAAGTATTAGAGCTTATCCTTAAAGAAATGCACATACCTAATGATTTCTATGACCATGTTACTGATAGAGCTGGTCATGACTTACGTTATGCTATTGATTCCACTAAACTGTACAAAGAATTGAATTGGAAACCTAAATATACTAACTTTGAAGAAGGTTTACGACAAACCATTCAATGGTATAAAGATAATCAAGAATGGTGGGAACACGAAAAAGAAGAAGTTGAAGCAAATTATGCTAAAACTCAAAAAATTATTCAATAGGAAAGCAGATTTTTCTGTTTTCCTTTCTTTGCATAAAACGCAGTTTAAAACAGCTAGCGACAAGTTGCTAAAATCACATATAAACTAACACAAGTGTTACTCAAACAGCTCAGGAACAAACTACTGCTGTCTGAGCGCAAAATGGAAAGGGTTTAAAACTTATGAATGGAAGTAATTATTTAAAAGATTTTTCTTGGATTAAGGTTGATATGAACAACTAAAAAGGAGTAAACAATGGCTTATCATGTATCATCAAAAGGCAGTTTAACTGTATGTAAAGCCCAACCTGGTAAATGCCCATTAGGTGGTAAACATTTTGAAAATGAATCTGATGGAATGGAATACTTAGATAATCTAAACAACAAAGAAAGCTTAATTGAAAAATTAAAAAACGCTCCAACACCTGGTACTAGAATTAGATTAAGAAAAGAAATTAGATTGTTAAATCAAACATTAGGCTTAGAAGAAGATGCTGACATTCCAGCACCTCAGCAATCTAAAGAAGCACTTGAAAGACAAAGACGAATTAAAGAAAGAGAAATAGAAGAAGCTAAAAAAGAAAAAGAAATGGCTGAGAATTTAAAAGAATTTGAAAATAAAGAGTTCTTATCAATACCTAAAAATATAGAACGATTAAGAAGTAATTACTTATATAAAGAACATTATTTCTCACGCCAAGATATGTATAAATCAACTTATCGTGGTGAACAAAGCAAAGAAAATCGTGACCATAATACAGGTACTGCTATGTATGGGCAAGGAAGATACTCTACTACAAATAGAAAATATGCTTCTAAATATGGAGAAGTTAGAACAGTAGATTATGAGGAAATGCCAGCTAAAGCTTTATCATTTAAAAATGTGACTTCTTTTGAATTGTTTGAACAAGAACTTGCAAAAGAACATAACATAGATAAAAGGCATATGTACCGTAATCAAGATTTATCAGTAATCATTAAAAAGATGGGCTATGATGGAATTACAATTGGTCCAAAATCGAATATGATTATTGTATCTTACGAAACTAAAAAGAAAGATTAGTTCTTGTGAACTAATCTTCTTTTAGCTAAACAAAAGAATAATATAAATAAAAGAAGAATTTAAAAAGGAGAATAACTTGAATAATAAATATGATGTAATTATTATTGGTGGAGGGCCTGCTGGATTAAGTGCAGCTTTATACACTTCTAGAGCTAATTTAAAAGTTCTTGTTATTGAAAAGAATGTAATTGCTTCTCAATTATACGAAACAGAACATATTGACAATTACTTAGGTAGTGTTTCCATAAATGCTTCTGAATTAGCAGATAAAATGAGAGAAGATGGTGCTAAGTTTGGAGCTGAATTAAAAGAATTTGAAAATGTAATTAAAATTAGTAAAGAAGATAATTTATATAAAGTAGAAACAACTGAAACTTATGATGAAAGTGTTCAAAATATTTATTATGCAAAAGCTGTTCTATTAGCAACAGGTACTGAGCATAATCATTTAATTCTTGAGCAACATGATGAATTATTAGGTATGGGAATTAGTTATTGTGCTACTTGTGACGGTGCTTTCTATGCTGGTAAGAATACAGCAGTTGTTGGTGGTGGAGATAGTGCTATGGAATCAGCAATATTACTTTCTGAATTTGCTAACAAAGTTTATCTTTTAATTAGAGATAAAGTTAGAGCAAAATCACATTTGCTTAAAATGGTTGAAGAAAAGAGTAATATTGAAATTATTTATAATGAAGTAACAGAGCTGATTAGTGAAAACAATACTTTAAAAGCTGTTAAATTAAAAGATGATACAATTCTTGAAGTATCAGGTCTATTCCCTGCAATTGGAGCAAGTCCTAATACTAATTATATTGATTCTCTATATTTAAACAATGTTGAAAAGTTTAATGATTATCTATTACCAGTTACTACTCATAATTTATTAACTTATCATAATGGTAATGGATTATTTATTGCTGGTGACTTGAAAAATCCAAAATATAGACAAGTTGCTATTGCAGTTGGAGAGGGGACTTATGCAGCTTTAGAAATCTATGATTATCTAAAAGGAGTATAAGCTAATGAATGGAATCATTAAAAATGATTATACTGAAATTCAAAAATATTTTGATGATTATTATAAAGGGCAATTAAAAAAGTATGAAGAATTGAAATATTATGATAGTTACTTATTTACGAATATTGAGGACGAACCAATTTATTGGGTGTTGGGCTTAGCTGTTTTAGGATTTATTCATTTGTTTGCCGAAATTTCTCATGAGGAAATTTGGGATTATATATTCTTTGCAGCTTTAGGACTTTTAATTTTATTTACAATTTTAATTTTCTTTAAAGCTATATTTTGGAATTATGAATTTAAAAAATCTAAAAAGAATTTCTTCAAACACTATTATAAATCTAAAAACATTAGAATAGTAACAAAATATTTAGGAGTTAATAAGTCAGATTTGCTTTTTAATGAAGATTATATTATAATAGGTCTGAATATTAAAGATGAAAAACAATTAAACAAAATAGAAAGAGAACTTAAAAATGGAAAACAATTTAGTAGAGCTAAAGTATGATAAAGTAACTGAATACTTTGAGAAGTTTAAGAAAAAATATATAAATGATTATGAAGAAAATAAGGTGAGAGGGGTAAAGATTGTTCGCAATTATTATTCATTCGTTTCAAGTTTAATAATAATCTCTATTTGTCCAGTTATTTTGACCTTTGATTTTACTTTACCAGACACTGTTTCTAAAACTTTGAATTTTCAAACACTGATTTCTCAATGGATTGTGCCAGTATTCTTGATGGTGGGCGTAGCATTGCTGACAAAATCTCTTGTAGACCTTGTAAGAGGTGGTGGACATGAAGTAGAAATCGAATATACTAAAAAAGAGTATTACTCCAAAATTAAATCAGTTATGTTTAATGAATTAAAAGCAACATTAAATAATCAGATTACGGAAGATATGTTAATCTTTGACAAAAACGGTTTGATTGTTGCTCCAAACTTAAGCTTGAATGAAGCAAAGAGGATTTTCGGAGAAGCAAACATGAGGTTAACAAAAAATGGAAAATAATTTAATAGAACTTAAATACGATAGAGTAAATGAATATTTTGAGAAATTCAAGCAGAAATATACAAATAATTATGAAGAAAATAAAACAAAAGGCTATCGTACTGTAATTCCTTACCATATGTTAATCGGTCCCACTATTATGAGTGCAATTAGTGTAATTGCTGTTTATGTAACAAATACTATGATGTCAGATTTACCAAAAACAAACTCGAATGATGTTGCGGGGACAATGTATCGTATGTATGAAGTTCTATCATCATGGGTAATGCCAGTGATAATTCTTGTTTCATTAGCTCATCTTTTAGTAACTTTTATTAGAATGATGTCAAATTCTTATGAAGTACATATTTCTTACTCAAAAATAGATTACTATAACAAAATCAAATCAAGAATGTTAAATGAGATACAAACAGATTTAAACACTTCAATTACAGAATATATGCTTATTTCTGACTCGAATGGATTGATTGTTTCACCAAACTTAAGTACTAATAAAAACAAAAAAGTATTCAGTGAAGCAGAAAGGAAGTTGAAGATTAAATATGAATAATATAGTAGAATTTAGTTATCCCAATTTAGATAACTACTTTAAAAATTTGTTAGAAACCCAAAATAAGAAGTATGAAACAATAAAAGAGAAATGGAAAAATCATTTTAAAGATTTTTTCTCTAAAACTATTCCAGTTCTAATAAGCATGATTATCGTTTCAATCTTAAATCACTTAATAACTTTAGATTATCCTAATGCTGTTAAATTGATTCTAGTTATAGGTGATGTTATAGCAGCTATTTATGTTTTCGTACATGCTTTTATTTTTATCTTTTACATACCCCTATTCCTTGTTTCTTCATATTTTGTATTTAGAGAAATAAAAAATTACAGAAACTATGATGAACAAGAAACACTTGATACTATCAAAAATGACTTAGGCAAACGATTAGACAAATCCTATTTTGAAATTAACTCTAAAGGTTTTATAGTTGATTTGAAACGTGATAATATAGTACTCTGCCAAGAATTAGAGGAACATTTAAAAACAAACAAAAAAGAAGTTATTTAGCTTTTGCTAAATGACTTTTTTAATAACGCTTACTGCTGTTTTACTGAAGAGTCGATATATTTATCGAAAATACAATTTAACTGTTTTAGCGTTCCACTAGTGACGATATAACAGATACTAAAATGAATTAGAGCAAATTAAAAGAGAGGTAGAAAATGCCATTACCAAAAAGAAACCCAAAATTACCTGACTTAGAAGAAATGAGTCAAGGTGAAATCAATGTTAGAGAAACTGAACGTTGGAAAAAATTATATATGAGATTGATTGATTCCAAAAAAGCAATGAGAGGCTCTGCTAAAGATAAAGAAGAAACGTATAAACAGATGATTGATAAATTATATGGTGAACCACCTGTAGAGCAAAGTAATATTATGGGTGGAGTTCATTCATTTATGAATCCTAACTTCAAATATACTAATGATGATGAGGACCCCGAAACTCAACGCTTAATTGCAGAAGCAAGAGCAAAACGAATTGAAAGAGAAATAGCAGAAGGCTTACGATAAAAGGAGATAGTACAAATGACTAAGACAAATATTTTACCTATGGAAACTCCTAATGATGTAAACAGTAAACTAATGGAAGTAACAGAAAACTTCCTAAAGAATGATAGACATTACTTTGGTATAGCAGCTGCTTCATTACAAAATCAATTAGACGACCCGAAATACAAACAATTCAATCCAAATATTAAACTTATCAGTGCTGGTATTGACGGAGAAAAGAAAACTTCACAAATACTTAGAGAATGGATTTCTGATAAATCTGATTGTATTTTGATTGACAGTATCTCTTTGCCCATCGAAGAAAAAATGGAGCCAGAGATTGACGGTGAAGAAGGTCAATTAGACTTAGGTGATACAGACCATTTACTTATTATTGGCTCAACTCTTGTTATCATTGACTCAAAGAACTGGAAATCAAGAGCTTCTTATAAATTTAATGATGATGGTTCTATTTTACGCTCTGGTAAAGAGTTCCCTGGTAATAGACCAAGAATAAATCAAGCACGTTATTTATGGGAAAAATACTATAGTAATACTACAATTGCAGATGTTGAAGCTTTTGTTTGTATCTCTGCTGACGGAAATACATTCATTCAAAGAGACCGAAATTGGTGGAAATTTGGCTACAAATTAGTAAATCAAGAAACACTTATTTACTTTTTAGATAAGTTATATTCTCAAATTTCAGATAAAGGGTATGTAAGACCTGAATTAGTTGCAAAAGCTTTAAAAGGTTTAACTAAACCTTATAATAAATATAAAGAGAAGTTCGGAAATGTATATAACTTAGCAACTGCTAAAAAATAAATAGCCAATTTATAAAGTAGGAGAAAAGGAATTGAAAGAAATCAATGAGAAGAAAGAAAAAAGAGACTAAAAATCTAATTCCAACTATTACACGAGCTCACAAAATCAGAATTTATCCAAATAAGCATAATCAAGAAGTATTTCAAAAGTATTATGACTATCAACGGTCAATATGGAACAGAGCAATAGATGAAAGAAATGCTCAATATAAAATCTATAAAGAAATGAAAGCTACTGGGTTATATACTCAAAAAGAATTGAACAAGAATTATTTTCCAAATACTAACAACTTAAGAAAGATGGAAAAATTTGATTGGGAAGCCAATTTCTATTGTCTAGTAAGAGAGATTCAATTTGATAATTTGTGTCAAGCTTGGAATAATTATTTTAATCCAAATATGCCCAATCACAAAAAGCCAAAATACAAGAAGAAGAAAGAAGTTGAAGCTCATAAAATACTTTCTTTAAGAAAGGTCAGAACAAAAGGTAAATGGCTTTTTCTACCAAAATCTCGGTATTCCAAACCTGAATATAGATTTACTAAAATCAAAATGGCGCAAGAATTAAGATTTGATGGACGAGTAGTAGATGATTTTTCTGTTTCTGTTGAAAATAATAAATGGTATGTAACTATAACTGTTGAAACACAACTTGAAGAAAAAATTGCAATATCTAATCATTCTACTGGTATTGATGTAAATGTTGGTTCTATTGACTACTTAAAGAAAGACGGTACAAATAAAGAATATGATAAATTTTATTTATTACCGAAATCATTGCTTAGACAATATGATAAAATTAAATTTTATTCAAGAGTAATCTCTAAGAAAAGGAATAAAAATCCATATTATATTCATAGTAAAAGCTATCATGAAGCGATAACCAAGCTAAATAATGCTTATACTAAAGCTTATAATATTCAAGAAGCGAATTTAAATAATATGGTTAAATATTTCTTTACTAATTACAGTAGAATTGTTATTGAAGATTTAGATGTTAATTCTATGAAAATGAATAAAAGATTATGCAAATCATTACATAGAAATGCTTTTGGCCGTTTTAAACGAAAGATGATTAACAAAGCTGAAGAATATAATGTAGAGTTCATATTGGCAAATAAA
>ERZ773083.983-NODE-983-length-20832-cov-98.666025_pt1 | contig 20832 bp, 19 predicted proteins | sample MGYA00511465_ERZ773083 | MGnify/ENA primary metagenome ERZ773083 (study PRJEB29015, sample SAMEA2738001) | human oral metagenome | biome: human oral; feature: human-associated habitat; material: dental | place: China | collected 2060 ... | reverse complement strand
AAAGTACCGACTTAAACAGTACGCTCAATTCCAATATGTTTGTGAGTCAGAACAACATATAGCCCTTTCCCAGAGATATAGCCGGTTCACGCAGTGCCAGCTGGTTGTTGATAAGGACACGCCCCATTCGCCCATTACCATCAGAGAGAGGATGAATCGCCTCAAACTCTGCGTGAAAATGAGTATATATGTGTATCTTTTCACGATAAGTTAGCTGTAGCGACCCATCTAGCGCACTAATCATCGGCCCCATGTCGCCTCGTCAGCCGTTAGCCCATAATTTCGGTTACCCCGTATCACTGAGAAGGCTAACGAAGTGAATCAGGGCTCTTATCTGCGATTTCAAACACTTTATTTCTTGATGCCACACCACGTACTAGCCTGACCCGAGATGGCGCCACGCCATAATACTTCGCCACCAGCTTGGCTGCCGCCAGATTAGCTCGCCCTTCAATGGCTGGCGCCTTGGTGTAGACGACCAGCGAGCCATCATCGTTCACCACCACCTCTTCACGATAGCGAGAATTGGGCTTAATCTTAGCGGAGATTTTCATAATTTAAATCGAATTTATTCAGCAGGCTCGTCTCCATCTGATTCATTCAATATACTTAGATGAATATTGATCTGTGGCAAGACTGCAGCTTGAATAGCTTGCTGGAGAGCTTGAATATTTTGAAACTGAAGTTTTTCAAAAGGTTGATAGATCGTCGTTGCTATCCGCTGGGCGCTAGGCTTCAATAAATTCTTTAGGACCTTGAACCCCTTTAAAGACTCCTGAAGGCCTTTTATTTCTTCTTTTGACGGATGGCGCTTGATTGCAATCTTTTTATTTATAGCATTTGCCGACTTTCTTACATTCTGCAAATCAGATTCTGTAACTATTCTGAAATGAGCCGCTTTATTACGAATCTTCTCAAGCTTTCCTAAATCACCCTTTATCTCCTCCCATTTTATACCTTTTTTCAATATGTGCTTATCAATTTGATCCCAAATAGTACAAGGTTTGACTCTTTCGCCAAGTTCATGTTTTACATCATTTATGTCAGAGTAGTCTTTTAAAATAGACATCATATCTTCTGCTGTTAAGTTTTTATTACTCAATGATGTATCTGCAGATAGGACTTGGATAATATCCCCCAACGTAAGGTAAGATGTTAATGGATTCAGATCTTTTGCTTTTATTAAGCTCTTATCTTTAGCGAAATCTTTGGCATAAGTATTTTTAAAGTAACGGAAATAATCATCAATTACCTCATTTATATTTAGAAGAATTATCCTTAGATTGTGCTCTACCAGAGCTACAATATCCATAATCTCATTTCTTATATCCGCCCCTTTTGGATCATAAACCAAAGCAATCTTTCTAGACTTGAAAACTTTCTTATAAAATTCTTTACTTATAGCAGAATCTCTCATGCTCACATGTACGAGAAATGTATTATTTGTCTGGAAATCTGTTACGTTCTGCTTCTCATTATTTATACCAAGATCAGTTTTAAAAATCTTAACGGCCTCTTGCCATGTATTTGCCTCAACTAAGAATTCTAGTTGATATTGCTTCTCTGAATTTATCACTATACTAATTATAAACCATTAGAGCTCGCCCTAACACAATCTTACCAGTTCATTACATTCTGGACTATAAAGTCTCGGGGCGCATCACACATCATATATCATAACCTATCAAGTCGACGATTTACCGCATTTAACGCTTACAGCTCGCGCTTCCTTGCTTCTTCAAATTTTGCTGCCATCGTTGGATTATTGCGGGTAAGTTTCTTAATTGTTAAGTCTTGAGCCTTATCATTAGCTAAACGAAGATTATTTTTAGATGATAACAGCGCCTGCTTGGTTTTCTCCAGTTGCTTAATGGTCTTATCTATACCATCAATTGCCTCAGTAAACTTACGGCTTGCCAAGTCATAGTTGCGTGCGAAACCAGCCTTAAATTTCTCCATATCCTCTTCAAAATGCGTAATGTCTAGATTTTGTGTCCGCACCAATGCCAATTCTGATTTATATTTCAGAGCATTAAGCGCTGCATTGCGCAGTAGCATAATTATCTGTATAAAAAATTGCGGTCGAATGACGAACATTTTTGGATAACGGTGCGACACGTCAACAATACCAACATTATATAGTTCACTATCCGCCTCAAGCAATGACACTAAGATTGCATATTCACAATTCTTCTCGCAACGATCTTTATCTAATTCCTTAAGGAAGTCTTCATTATGCTTTTTAGTCGCAGTCTGATCATTTTCGTTTTTCATCTCAAACATGATGGAGATAATCTCATTGCCAGACTCATCGTTTTCTCGAAAAATATAGTCTCCCTTACTGCCAGTACGAGCATCGTTATCTTTCTCAAAATATGCCTGCGGAAAAGCTGTAGCGCGCAGTTTATTAAATTCAGTCTCACAGTGTTGCTCGAGCGTCTCACCCAACATTTTGGTCGACAAACGAGCCTTAAAATCTTTGTAATACGCAATCTGCTCATCCTTTGCTTTTAGCTCTGCTGCATATTTTTCTTTCAAATTGGACTCAACAAGCTGGCGCTCATTCTCTTTAGCGGCTAGCTGCAGCTTGAAATTATCGCGTTCACGCTCAACGGCGCTAACCGCCCGGTTAACCTCCAAATCTTTCTCGGCCTCAAAAGCCTTGATTTTTGCGTTTAAGTCCGCAATTGTTTGATCACTCTGCGACTTAGTTTGCGCTAGCTCTTTATCAGCATCCGAACGTAACCGCTCTAAAGCTAGCTCTTTATCACCTTGTGCTTTCTCTAGTTTAGACTTCAGCGATGATATTTCTGATTGTTTCTCAGAGTTAACTCGAGCAGCTTCTGCCTTATTCTCTGCTTGCAAGCTTGCTAGTTCGGCCTCTTTCTCAGATAGTAGCTTTTGAAGCTCGCTACGAGTCTTTTGCTCTGCTAATTGTACGGCGTTTTCTTTATCTGCGCGCAATAAATTCTCGCGCTCGGCAATCTCGCGTGTAAATTCATGGTCGCGAACCTGTTTAACAATATCAGCGTAACTTGCTTGGTCTACTTCAAATACTTGACCACAATTCGGACATTTTATTTGACGCATATTTACAATCCTTTCCATCAATTACTCCTGCAACGACAAATGGGCTCACTTTAACCACTCGTATTTTTATAGACAGCAATCACCTTTCCATTAATCATATAATTCTCCGATTGATCGACAATAATAGGCGGAAACCTCTCAGGGGTAAGAGATTCAGATTCTAACGATATATATTCCTCATGTTTTTTAAGGCGCTTTATATTAGCCATACCGCCAATGATAGACAAAACATAATCCCCGTCCTCAACACACTTTTGCGTAACATCTACGAGAACAAAATCACCGCTTTTTATCGGTTGTTTTGACTTGCCAATACGAGCATTATTCATGGATTCACCATCAGCTTTTACTGCCATATATCTGTTTTTAAGCTGTGTGGCCTGCTTGCCCAATAGCTGTTTAGAAATCCTTAGAAACCCCTCATAGCATTCCTCGGCATAATTGAGTGCCGGACCGCAACTTGCCGAGCCAACAATCGGCACTAATACGAACCTATCGTCCTCCACTGGCGATTCCAGTCGCTGGGTTTTATTTTTCCTATTTATAAAAAGCAGATGACGTTTTTCAAGCTGCAATAGATGATGCTGAATCTGACCAGGACTCATATCTGGATCGCCAATGAGTTCAGCTGTTCTACGCAATGTACATTCTGCCAAGTTATTGGTCTTCGCTAGCTCTAGTAATTTTTTTTGGATGAGATGCATGTGTTTTATTATACAGTACCCATTACATAAATATCAATAATTTTTCGGGTAGACTTGACAAAGATAGCGCCGTGCTATATTTTCAATAGTGAACGCTTTTATGAGGGGGTGGGTCGACTCATATTGTCGATTCATAACAGGGTCAATTTGTGACACTTGCGAGTAGCCACAAATATAAACATCGACCAGCCGCAATATGGAGGGTAATGGCGGCGCAAAGTTACCAAACTTAAAGAGGAGGACATATGATTCCTTATGGGAATATTAACGGAAACTCGGGCATAGTTGCTTACGATACAAAAGAAGAGAGTATTACAGTGCAATTCAAATCTGGGAAATATACTGTATACACCTACACTTATGAGAGCGCAGGGGCTGATGCTGTTGAGACGATGAAGAGTCTAGCACGGCAAGGGCACGGACTTAATTCGTACATCTCAAAAAACCAACCCGGCTATTCTGAGAAGCACTAAAATAGAATGAGAGCCAGGCTTGTAACTGGCTCTCATTTTGCATTTTATTATCGCCTACAGCTTCCCGCCCGAAATACCAAAGAATCGGTCAAAGAAATTCTTCAGCTTTTCCAGCACTGTTTTGCGTTTTTTGCTACGTTCTCCATCAGCCGAAAAGCGTGAGATTGGTGGCAATATCTGCGACAAGTTCGTTCCAGTTGACTGGATATATCCATTGCGAAAAGCATTTTCAACAAATGTATACGCCGCTTGTTTATTTAATTTTTCATCATCAATGATCTGGTTTAGCTCCTTGATTTTCCTTGACTTCACAAACTCCCGCCAATCACTGTTAACCGAACTATCAACTGTAAGCGACGCAATAAACTGCTCGATCAAATCTTTCTTATTACGCAATTCCATAGATGAGTTAACCGCTTTATCAATATCGACTAAAATCTCTTTATTATTCAAATGGCTATCATGATATTGCCGAATCAATTCCAGGATGTAATCAATGTTTATTTCAACCTGCTTGATGAGCTCCATCTCAAACACCAAATCATCGTTGATGTTCTCTTTGCTCTCATCAGATTTTGGCCGCAGTTCATTGTAGAGGTCAATATACATGCTGTGATAATCTTGCACATCTCGCTGGCTCAAAATCTCTTGTCCGATGAATTCATCAAAACTAGACAGAATATTCCTTACCCTCAGAATTGCGCCATACAACTTCACAAATTCCTTTTTTCTTGCTCACTGGCGATCGTCTCACCCACCGGAAATTTATCTTTTAGCTCCGTGATCAAATCAACATAGCCCGACATTTTCTTTCCAGCGTCTTCATAGCCCTCATAATAATCTCGGAAAGAACGCAGTAACACAATACCCTTCGCATCTTTGTCGCCAAAAAGTGCTAAGGCTTTATTAGTCGCCTTCTCCAAGTTGCAAAACGTTACAATATTTCCATAGGTTTTAATCGAATTAAGAATACGATTCGTCCGCGAATAAGCTTGAATCAGCCCGTGCATCCGCAAGTTTTTATCAACCCACAGCGTATTCAAAGTTGTGGCATCAAAACCCGTCAAAAACATATTCACTACGATCAATAAATCAATCTCGCGATTCTTCATCCGCAGGCTCACATCCTTGTAGTAATTCTGGAATCGCTCAGCTCCGGTATCATAGTTCGTACCAAACGTTGCATTATAATCACGAATTGCACCATCCAGAAAATCACGTGACGAGGCGTCCAGTCCACTGGTATTTTCCGAATTCTCGTCATCCATACCGTCTATTTCCAGATCGGGATCGTTGGCCCCGTAGCTATAAATTGTAGCTATTTTTAGTCGCCTCACCTCAGGAATGTTAGCTTGCTGGCGCTTAAACTCATTGTAATAGAGTTTGGCTGTCTCAATTGAACTAACTGCAAAAATTGAATTAAATCCGCTCAGCCGAACTTTATCTTTCGCTTCTTCAACTGCCGCTCTGCTTTGCGCCGACGCAACTTCATACACATTCATCAGCCGCATAAATGCATATGATTTGGCATTGCGCATTGTTTTTTGGTCAAAGTGGTCACGGATATATTGCACAACATTACGAATGCGCTCCGGAGCGTTCAATGCCCGCTCACGATCAATATCTCGCACTTTCTGTTGATCATCGACCTCGTCTGCCTCGCGAATCGTCCGAATATAGTCAATCCGAAACGGCAACACATTCTTATCAGTAATCGCATCAACTATGGTGTAGGTATGCAACTTATCACCAAACGCCTGCTCAGTTGTCCGTAGATCAACTCGCCCGCCGCTGGACGCATTATCAGCAAATATCGGCGTACCCGTAAAGCCAAACAAATGATAATTACGAAAACTTTTGGTAATAGCATGGTGCATATCGCCAAATTGCGAACGGTGACATTCGTCAAAGATGATAACCATGTGATCATCAAAAGCCTTGTGGCCTTGATTACGCTTGATAAATGTATCTAGCTTCTGGATGGTCGTAATGATAATTTTAGCATTTGGATCGCTCAGTTGTCTCGTCAGAACCCGCGTACTGGTATTGCTATTTGCTGCGCCCTCCTGGAACTTGTCATACTCTTTCATCGTCTGGTAATCGAGATCTTTGCGATCAACCACGAAAAGCACTTTATCAATATAGTCCAGCTTGCTTGCCAGCTGAGCCGTCTTAAAACTAGTCAATGTCTTACCGCTACCTGTGGTATGCCAAACATAACCGCCGGCCTCAATCGTACCTAATTTTTTGTAATTTGTAGCAATCTGGATACGATTCAAAATCCGCTCGGTCGCCACGATCTGGTACGGACGCATCACCAATAGGAGCTTATCACTCGTAAAGACGCAGTACTTCGTCAGCACATTTAACAGTGTGTGCTTAGATAAAAAAGTTGCTGTAAAATCTATCAAATCGGTAATCGGGCGATTATTAGCATCCGCCCACCAGCTAGTAAATTCAAAGCTATTGCTAGTCTTTTTGCTGCGATGCGAATCTGATTTACCCGCCTCATTGATATGCTGCCAGTGCGTCGTATTACTGTAGTACTTTGTATGAACGCCGTTACTGATCACAAACAGCTGCACATATTCAAACAGCCCGCTGCCCGCCCAAAAACTATCCCGCTGATAGCGATTAATCTGATTGAAGGCTTCCTTTAGGGGCACGCCGCGCCTTTTTAGCTCGATATGCACCAGCGGCAAACCATTCACCAGTAGCGTCACATCATAGCGATTATCCCGCACGCCCGACACCTCGTATTGATTAATTACCTGCAAGCAGTTCTTGTGAATATTGGTTTTATCCAGCAGGCGAATATTAATCACCTCGCCATTATCGCATCGTAATAGCTGTGTGCTATCTTCTTGAATTCTGAAGGTCTTGTCGGCAATATTCTCATTGCCATTGGCAATCCGCTCTGTGAAGAACCGCTTCCACTCAGCGTCAGTAAATATGTAATCGTTCAACTTTTCCAACTGCGTGCGCAGATTATCTATCAAATCAATTTCGCTCTTGATCGGCAAATATTCATACGCCTGTGTTTGCAGTTGTTCGATTAACTCCTGCTCTAATTCCGCCTCACTCTGATAACTCGTCGCCCGCTGATATGGCGAAATGTAGTCGCTGACGACGGTACTATCGCTATTTTCAGCAATCACATCATATTTCATCTTGAACACTCCAACTCTTTGAATGTTAATAATTTATTTCGGTAGTATTCGTATTGCTTGCGACGGGCTTCAATCTCCGCTGGCAAACCAATGGAAATATCGTTGGTGAGTTTTTCGAATTTATCAAGGATGGAGACGATTTTCTTTTGCTTTTCGAGAGATGGGACAGGGATTTTAAACCTCTTAAGACTATCCGCAGATAAACGTATAACTTTTGTGCCTGTAACATATCTCCGCTTGTAAGTCATAAAATTGTCTGATTGTAGGACATACGTCAAATATTTACCGCTGATATCTTTATTTGGTCTAAAAATAAACATGTCACCAGAAACCCCAATAGTCTCATGTCCGTTCCAATAACAGGGTTTACATACATCATTTATATTCTCACTCGTACCGGCAATCAGCACATCTCCTCGTAAAGCTTTCTTAAGCTTTTGAAATACTTCTTCGGAAGTAAACGATTTTGTATCAGTTGCCTCTGAGCTATAGTATGTATAAAGTTGCCCATAATGAATACATGGAAAACCATCTTCCGTAAAATCCTTTTTCTGCAGTCCGTTTCCACGTATAAGTTCACCTACTTCACCCATCGGCTTCCACACCACATCATCCTCAAACGTCAAGAGCGTATTGCGATAGTATGCATACTGCTTCTTTCTTGCTTCTAGCTCTGCTTCTAGCTCTGCTTCTAGCTCTGCTTCTAGCTCTGTAAACGAGTCTAGCACACGCACAATCTCTTTTTGAACCTCAAGAGGCGGGATGGGGATTTTTATCTTTGCAATACCTTTCGGCGAGAGATGAGATACCGTTGTTCCAGTGCGTTCACGCATTTTTAGAGATTCAAACCATCGGCTATTTAGCAAATGTACTAAATAACCAGGCTCCTGGTTGTGCTTTAGAGCAATAGCATCACCGCCTAAATATATACTCTCATCCGTCAATATCGCAGAAGCCTTGCCAATTTGTGCTTCTTTAGTAGTGCTGGTTATTGGCATGACTATATCACCTCGAACAACCTCTGTACCTTTAATAGCAGTTTTATAGTTAGCACGAGAAACGACATCAACGATATAGTTGCCATATGTAGTATATAGCTCACCGTATAGAATAATTGGCACATCGCCAGTACCAATTGCCGCTTTAGAAAGCGACTTACCTCTACAGAACTTAGCAACCTTGCCCAATCCTTGGAATTTTACCCCATCTGGACACAGCTCTTTAATCAAATCATCAATTTTGCTCATATAAAGCCTTTACTCGCTCATATAAACAGACTAGCTCATCAATACCAATGTCAATAATCGGCTCGTACATAAATGAATTAATATGGATGTTTGCCGGAGTGATGATATTGACCTGCTCTAGAACGTCTAATATCTCTTTTTTAGACTTATCACCCCCAAATTGATCTCGAAACGCATTGTACAATTCCCAGAATTGGTTTTTGCTAATATTTGACGGACGCTCTATATAAATAAGGATTTTTGCTCTGCCAAGAGTCGAGTCGCCATGGCCAATACTATCTTATCCTCTAGACTTATGCCGTCATGAGGATCTTGCTGGATCTGATCGGCAACACTAAAAACAATATCTATAACTTTTTTAGTCTTATCTGGAAACTTAAACTGCACATTTAGCATACCGGCAAAGACATCCTCAATATCGCTTAGTTTTATATCATAGGTAGCTGGTATGCTATTTTGATCGTCTGCTTCTTTATCATGAAGCAAGTGTGTTAGTAATAAATACTCTTGCGACTTATTCCCCTTTTGATAGTTATATAGCTCTCGTACGAACGGTATAGTAGCAACGAGCAGCTTTTCATCCTCGTTACATTTACTACGCCATTTATTAAAAGGATCTGTAATTACTCTATCTCCACCTGACAACAATCTAATCTCGTCATTATCTCTTTCTGCTATAAACGAATGCTTCCATTTACCGCTTGCTAGTATTCGCTCTTGTAGTGTACGGTAAAAATCAAAATTATGAGTCAAAACAATGCTTTTGAAATTTTCGTTTTTATTCAAATCGTTGAGATATTGAATAATAGCGTATTTATTCTTATAGTCAAATGAGTCGGCAATATCGTCTATGATGAATAGGGTTTCTTTATTTTCTTTCTCTCGTGATTTTATATCAAATATTACATTTAGTAGATAAAAGGCGCGTCGCTCGCCCTGGCTTAGAACCATCCCCGTTAGCACGCCTTGGTCCACCGGCTTACCGCCGTAACTGTATATAATAGTCGGCGTATCTTGGCCTAGAATTGCATCACCTCGGTTTTTGATACTGAAAGAAAATGGCAAACCCGTAAATCGCTCCATAAACTCATTTACCGTATCATCCCATAAGCCCCTTGAGTCATTTGCTGCAGCCACAATCTTCTCAATATCTGGCTTTTTCGTATTGTAGTTTTCAACTAAACTAATAGCCGCAGGCTCAACTTGTTTTAGAAAACTACGCCAAACCTCCTTACGAAATTCGTCATAATTAGTCAGTTTAGCAATCAGAGTCTTGTCTTTCTCTATAACTTTTTTGAAATTTCTTAGTTCTTGGTTTCCTTGTAGTTTCTTGTCAATCTTGTCAAAAATGTCCTTAATTTCTTGATTATCAAAAACTTTTTTAATCTCATTATCAATAATCTCCGACAATTTCTCTATACTATCAACTACAGTCCCATCTTTTAACGAAAGTTTATGACCTGATTGAAAATATTCATCGCCTTTTATTGAATTACAAAGAGCGCTTGCTTCAGTCGTACCAAAAGCTCGTTCTCCGTTATTTGAAAAGAACTGTGAACTTGACAACAGTTCATTATATTTCTCACTATATTTTTGCAACAAGTCATAATTTTCATCTAGAAAGTCACGCACTTTCCCTTTAGGATCAAATACATGATTATAGACAAAATCAAACTTACTATTTGATTGCTTTACGTCGTCTATTATGATAGCCAAAACTTCAAATATCGAAAGTTTTTTGGTCCCGGGATCAGAAAAAGCATCAATTATCTCTTGTTCGTAATTGCTACTGCCAGTGATCTTTTTTAAGGGACTTAATGCAGATTTTTTCTCATTGTCTAATTCCTTAAAAATATCAACGTATTGTTGACGAATCTCTTTGCTGGCTAGTAAGGTGAGGATGGCCTCTTCTGACCTAAACGCAGACTCATCATAAGACTTAATGACCTTAATCTCACCAGGCGTTATCTGTTGCTCGTCCCCGTTAATATCTTCAACTACGACATTAGAAACTGGCCGCAAGTCTTTATTGAGCTGATCACATGGTTTGCTTTTTCTTGTAGAATCACTCAAGTCTTTAAAGGTTTTAGCAAAAGACGTTTTCATAGTACCATTCGGAGCATAAATTAGCTGCATGTTAGATTTAGAAAAGTCAAAGTCACTACATAGCCTACGAATGCCATAACAATGCTCAAAATTAATCCTTATCTTCCGAACACTCACTTCGTCTTACCTCCCCAACCTCTTGGCTGTTTTCTTTATATTCTCCAAATAATCTTCTTCCACACCACTCAAATTTTTCGCCTTATACTTACGGTACTCAGCCAACGCTTTCTCTTTAGCCTGCTTAGTGCTGATTTTTCCAGCATCGTCCAATAGTTTGCGGCCAGTCGAGCTAAGAATAGTATCAAGTTCACGAAGATGATCAGCCATACTCATCGGTTTTTCTTTCATGGCGTTAATTTCTGCAATATCAAAATAAGCTGAGACTAGATTGTTGAGAACTTTCAATTCTTTTTGGCTGAGGTAGTTCTTTGCTACCATAGCCTCTGCCTGGGTCGGCTGTTTACCTTTGAAATTAGTCATTCCCGCAAAAGGCTTGTCGCTATCAACACGGTAGTAAATCACTTCGCCGGCCGTATTGCCATGTGCTGCATAGTGTAGTTTGTTTTGCACTATGGCAAAGAACTTCTGCGATTGATCGGCCTTTGGGTCGTAATCTTCCGCAGTGGCATATAAATCCAGTACCTGGCGGTAGAGAACTTTTTCGCTACTGCGAATGTCGCGAATTTCATCAAGCAATTCTTTCCAGTGATTACCGCCGCCAAGATTTTTAAGACGCTCACTGTCAATAGCGAAACCCTTGATGATATATTCCCGCAAACGATCGGTCGCCCAGATACGAAACTTGGTAGCGATATTTGACTTGATGCGGTAACCAAGCGAGATGATCATGTCGAGATTATAATAATTTACTTCATAGTTCTTGCCATCAGAGGCAGTTGTTCGGAATTTCCGAACAACTGATTTTTTATCAAGCTCGCCCTCGTCAAAGATATTTTTTATATGCTCACTAACATTCGCTTTACTTGATTTATACAGATCAACCATCTGTGCTTGCGTCAGCCAAACCGTCTCGTCCTGAAACCGGACATCAACTTGTGGTTTACCGTTATCGTCAACGTAGACAATGACATTGCCGTTATCTCGCATCATCACTTCCCCTTTCGAGGTCCGCAACTATCGCATCAATTTCTGTCCGTAGCTCTGACTGGCGAGCCACGATCTTTGCGATGTCGGCATTAAGTTCAGTAATGTTAATCACTTCTTGTGTATCTTCAACTTCAACATAGGAGCTAACTGATAGATTATATTCATTGGCGACGACATCTTCGTAAGTTGCGACTTTCGCAAAGTAATCGATATTTTGCCGATCAACGAAGCTATCCAATATCTTCTGCCGATTTTCCTCGCTCAGCTTATTTTTATTGCCCTTACGCACAAATTCGGCACTAGCATCAATAAACAATACGTCGTTCGTCGCCCGGCTCTTTTTCAGGACAAGGATACAGGTGCTAATCGTCGTACCAAAGAATAGATCCGATGGTAGCTGGATCACCGCATCGACATAGTTATTATCTACTAGATACTTGCGGATCTTCGCCTCAGCACCACCCCGATAAAGTACTCCGGGAAACTCAACGATCGCTGCTGCACCGATAGTACTCAGCCAGCTAAGTATATGCATAGTGAAAGCCAAGTCAGCTTTGCTGCGTGGTGCCAATACTCCAGCCGGGCTGAAGCGTGGATCATTAATAAGTGTTGGATTATCATCTTCATTCCATCTGATACTATATGGCGGATTTGAGACTATCGCATCAAACGGCTCATCATCCCAGTGTTTTGGGTCTTCTAGCGTGTCGCCACAAGCTATATTAAACTTTTCATAATTAATGTCATGTAGAAACATATTGATACGGCAGAGATTATAGGTGGTAGGGTTCTTCTCTTGCCCATAGAAACCTTGCCGAACATTGTCCTTGCCCAAAACCTTAGCAAACTTCAGTAGCAACGAGCCTGAGCCGGCTGCCGGGTCGTAGACTTTATTGACCGAAGTCTTGCCTACTACCGTGATTCTCGCCAGTAGTTCACTAACTTCCTGTGGCGTGAAGAACTCGCCGCCAGACTTACCGGCGTGACTGGCATACATTTTCATCAAGAATTCATAAGTATCCCCGAAGGTATCAATGGCATTATCCTCAAGCCGACCCAGCCGAAAGTCACCGATAGCATTCATTATCCTTACCAATCGCCCGTTACGCTCCGCTACAGTCGAGCCGAGCCTATCACTGTTGACGTCTAAATCTTTAAACAACCCATGGAAATCATCCTCGCTTTTGTATCCTTTGGCCGACTGCTCAATATTGCGGAATACCTTGCTAAGCGTTTCGTTCAAATTTTCGTCATTTTTAGCACGCTTACGGACATTCTCAAATAGCTCGCTCGGTAAAATATAAAAACCTTTATCATTTACCGTTTCCTCACGACCAAACTCAGCCCGATCATCACTCAGCTCTGCGTAATTAAAATCAGTCGCACCAGTTTTGCGTTCTTCGGCATTAATATAATTAGCTAAATTTTCCGATATAAACCGATAAAATAGGAAACCTAGCACATACGCCTTAAAGTCCCAGCCATCAACCGATCCACGCAATTCATTGGCAATCTTCCAAATAGTATTGTGAAGCTTAGTGCGTTCTTGCTCTTTAAGATTATCCCCTGGTGTCATGGGGATATTATACTATGCTTGACAGAAGCTTGTGTCGATAAGATTAAATTATGCTTTGAAAACTATCTTTAGTTACGACGATGTGGTCGATTAGCGTGATTCCCAGAAGCTTGCCAGCTTCTATCAGCCTGTCGGTGACGTCTCGGTCAGCCTGGCTGATCTCCAAGCTCCCGCTCGGATGATTATGCGCCACGATGATACTGGCGGCTCGGTCGGTGATAGCATCAGCGAAAACTTCTCGCGGATGAACCAGGCTAGCGGTCAGCGTACCGATGGTTATCACACGCTGAGCGATCAGGCGGCTCGCCCCGTCGAGAGTCAGACAAACGAAGTGCTCTTGCTTCTTATCACGAATATTCGCTAGTAGAGCCACTGCCTTTTCCGGCGAATCAACCACCGGTCGATCGCTATCGACCAGATATCGCTTAGCCAGCTCAAGGCTGGCTAGTATCACCGGGATCTTCGCTTCGCCCAGACCAACTACACTGCGCAGGTCGCTATACACCAGCTCGCCGTCTTTCTCTCGCAGCAATCTAAGCACCCGACGGGCGATCACGCCGACATCCGCCTTAGCGTTACCACTGCCAATAATTGCCATCAGTAGCTCCAGATCACTTAATCGTTCAGCGCCATAGCAGGCCAGCTTCTCTCGCGGTCTATCTGCTTTAAGCTTGTCCTTAATCTTCATGACGTTAGTATATAGCATCGTCAGCAGACTGTGCTATCATATATATCGTGGTAAATTATTATGACTAAGAAGCAGCCAATTATCACCGTATCTCATTTCGTCAAGCGCTATGGCAAGAAACGAGCACTCAACGACATCTCCTTTGAGGTGTACCCAGGCGAGATCTTCGGCTTGCTTGGCCCGAATGGCGCCGGCAAGACCACTACACTAGAGATGATCGAGACGCTCCGTCAGATTGACGGCGGCAAGGCAATAGTCGACGGTCTCGACGTCAGCAAAAAGCCCATGAAGGTCAAGGGTATCATCGGCATCCAGCTCCAATCAACTGCCTTTTATAACAAACTGAACTTAAGAGAGCAGCTCAAGATGTTTGGTAGTCTCTACGGCACCGAAGTAGATACCGACGCCTTACTGAGTAAAGTACAGCTAACCGAAAAAGCAGATAGCTACGTAGAGGAGTTGTCGGGCGGCCAGAAACAACGTTTCGCCATCGCTTCCACTCTAGTCAATCACCCCAAGGTTCTCTTCCTTGACGAGCCAACCACCGGGCTCGACCCGCAAGCTAGACGAAATATGTGGGAGCTGATTCAGCAGATTCGGGACGAGGGCGTGACCGTCGTCCTGACCACTCACTACATGGAGGAAGCCGAGCTGCTGTGCGATCGCATAGCGATTATGGACGGCGGTAAGATCATAGCGCTGGATAGTCCGCACAATCTGATCCAAGGGCTGCTGGATCGGGGTTTCGTCAAGGAGCAGATCGTTGAGCAGGCCAGCCTAGAGGATGTTTTCATTGATTTAACCGGAAAGGCACTGAGGGACTAAGCTATGAAGAAATACTGGGGCGGTGTTAAGGGTCAGGTAATTGCCCTGCTGAAGCGACTGCTCAGAGACAAGACGGCGTTATTTTTCACCTTCCTATTCCCACTAATCTTCCTCTTCATTTTCGGCTCAATCTTTGGCAATCAGACCTCCACCTTCAGTGTAGCTATCATCAATCATAGCCAAACTAAATTTGCCAAGCAATTCGTCGACAAGATCAAGAGTACCAAGAAAGAGTCTATCTTGCGAGTCAAAGATGTTGCTGATATGGCAGAGGCTAAGGAACGGCTAAAGCAGTCGGAGCTAGATGGCATCATCGAGCTGTCTAAAGATTTCGGCGAGATAAAAGGTGAAGGGATAAACGCTAGACCCGGCGGCACATTAACCGCCCTCTACGCTAAGGGATCTGAGCAAGCCGGTAATACTCTCAGCGCCTTAGTGTCTCAGATAGCCGATAGTATCAACAAGGCTATGGGGCAGGCTGAGCCACCGATCACGGTCGCCTCTAAGGCACTAGGAGATGAGGCGCTAAAAACTTTTGACTACACCTTTACCGGACTACTCGCCTTTAGCTTGATGAGTATGGGTGTATTTGGTCTCGCTAATCAGATGCCCGCCGAAAAACAAAGAGGCTCTTATCGACGGTTACAAGCCGCTCCATTCACTGCCGGGCAGCTGATTATCGCCACGGCGATCAGCTATGTCTTCGTAACCATTCTGAGTGCCTCCCTAATGGTGGCAGTCGGCATACTACTGTTTCACTTTAATATGCGGGGCGACTGGCTACTATTCAGCGGCTTCTTAGTCCTGAGCGCCAGTCTAATGACTGGTCTTGGACTAATCGTCGGTGCTTGGGCTAAGAATGAAAACCAGGCATCGTTGCTGTCAAACATCATATCTTTTCCGATGATGTTTCTCTCCGGAGCGTTCTTCCCGTCGTTCCTAATGCCCGAATGGCTGAGCTCCATTAGCCGATTCGTCCCGATGACACCCATCGTCGATGGTTTTCGTTTGATCATGACCGAACAAGCCGGCCTGGTCGGTATCTTGCCCCAGCTTGGCATGATAATCGGCTGGATAATTGTCGTTTATTTCCTCGCCATCAAGCTCTTTCATTGGGAATAGAACCAAAAAATAGCCACGCTAAGATAACGAGGCTACTGATAAACACCCACTATGGCGATATTACGAACTGTCACACTAGAAATAATAAAAGACCGCTAGCGGTCGGATAATTTCTGGAAGACTGCTAGTGTCGCTTCTCCGTAACTTCGAAAATCATCCACCACAACAACTCCGATAGGTTGGTACGGCACACGCAGTCTTCCTGGATATGATAGTATCATAAGCCCACTCGGTTGCAAAGCCTCCACCAACCTCGACACCGTCTCCGGCTGTGGATAATTATAAGGCGGGTCAGCCAGTACGATATCGTACGAGTCCGACTGATCTCTAGTGTCCAACCATGTTTTGACTGAGGTGCTCACCACGGTTACTTGCTCGCCCACACCTAGAAGCTTAACATTGCTCCTGAGTACCCTCAGCGCTATTCTATCCCGCTCGACAAAGGTCACCGAGCCGGCACCTCGACTCAGCGCTTCCAATCCTAGCGCCCCTGTCCCGGCGAAAGCATCTAGCATCCTAGCGCCGTCTATCGGCCGATGAGAAAGCAACCTGGCAAACAGCGCCGAGCGCACCCGGTCTCCCATGGGATGGGTCGCTCGACCAACATCGGCGCTAATCAGCCGACTGCCAAATCGACCGGCGATAATCCTCAGTTTAGTCATCACACTTCTCCTCTAATTTAACGTGGTTAATTTCTGATACTTGTTAATCATCGACTTTAACCCCTGATATCTGTCTAGATAAGACGGGTCGGCGACTAGGCGCCCCATCACTTTCTCTACCTCATCTGACGCCTGCTTGATCAATAACGTATCCGCCAAATTGACACCTCTGAGGTTGAGCACACCGTGCTGAGCGGTGCCGTAGATCTCGCCGGCTCCTCGCATCGCCAGGTCAACCTCCGCCAAGTGAAAGCCATCGTTAGACCGCTCAATCTCTCTGAGTCGCTTAGTTGGCGTTTTACTGTCTGACTGCATTAGATAACAGTAAGCTTGTGCCTCGCCTCGCCCGACTCGCCCTCTCAGCTGATGCAGCTGAGCTAGCCCGAATAAATCAGCATTTTCGATCACCATGACTGTGGCATTTGCGACATCCACCCCCACCTCAACCACGGTTGTCGAGACCAGGATATCTAGCTGATGTCGCTCAAACTGACGCATCACTGCCTCTTTACTCTCGGCCGGCATCTTACCGTGCAAGATACCGACCCGATACCCCCGATAGCTATCAACCACCTTTTTATAGAGCGACTCGGCGCTGGTTTTTTCCGACTGCTCTGACTCGGTGATCAGAGGAGCGATGTAGTATACCTGGTGATTAGCCTCCAGCTCCTGCTTAATCGCTTCCACCATGGCGGTTCGTTGGTTGGGCGAGACAATCTTTGTCTTGATCTGGCGTCGACCGTGTGGTAATTGGTCGAGAGTCGAGATATCAAGGTCACCAAAAACCGTTAGCTGGAGTGAGCGAGGGATGGGCGTGGCTGTCATCGCCAGTAAGTGTGGCAGACGCTGATCGTTAGTCTTGGCTAGCAGATCTTGGCGCTGCTTGACGCCGAAGCGATGTTGCTCGTCGATCACCACGAAGCCCAGCCGACGAAACTGCACTGCAGGCTGAAATAAAGCATGGGTCCCGATCACCAGCTGGATCTCGCCCTCAGCGATCCGGTCTAGTAGTTCTCGCCTAGCCCTGCCTTTGATCGCCCCCGTCAGCAGACCGATCTTGACATCAGTTGAACTCAGCAGTTTAGTCATAGTAGCGAAATGCTGCGCTGCCAGCACCTCAGTCGGCACCATCACCACTGATTGATAACCGTCTAGCGCTGCCTGATATGCCGCCATAGTCGCCACCACCGTCTTACCCGAGCCAACATCGCCCTGCAGTAGACGATTCATCGGCACATCTCGCTCAAAATCTTGCAAAATCTCCCATGCCGACCGACGTTGTGCTTCAGTCAAACTAAAGGGTAGCCCGGCTACGAACTGTCGAATCTCCGACTGCTTAAATGGCAATCTATACCCCTTGATTTGCTGATTAGCTCGTCGGTTCATTTTGGCAGCTAGCAAGAGAGAGAATAGCTCTTCGTAGGCCCAGCGCCGCCGAGCCAAAACCAGCTTATCCCGATTAGTCGGGAAGTGTAGCTCTCTCACCGCCGTAGCCCGATCCATTAAGCCCGCCTCTCGGACAACATCGCCGGGTAAGGTTTCATTCAGCATGGTGATCAGAGGCTTGAGCTTAGCCATAATCTTCTTGACCATGGCCGGCTTGACCCCTTGCTTAGTTGAATAGACCGGCACAATCCGATCGCTGGTCACCGGTAGATTACGTACCGCCTCGCAAGCTGGCGTCAGCAGCTGATAACGACTCCGTTTCAGAGCGAATTCACCGCTAAAATAGAACTCACCACCACCTCTCAGCTGACTAGCCCGATAGGGCTGATTAAACCAGACCGCCTGAATCTTGTCACCATTATCATCGACAAGCACTGCGGTAGTTATCTTCATATTACGCCTGGCAAAGCGAGTCTCCACCGACTCCGCCCGAGCTCTGATAGTCACTTTGCCCGGTCTAATCTCAGCAATACTCTCCGCCCCGGTATAATCATCGTAAGTGCGAGGCAGAAAATTGATCAGATCGCCGGTCGTCCGAAAGCCGGCCCTGGCTAGTATCTCGCCGGTTCTGGGGCCGACTCCCTGCACCTCCAGTAGTGAAGTATTAAGATTCATCTTTCTCGACTAGACGCTCATGAAGCATATTGACTATACCGGCCAGCAGCAGGTTGACCAGCATCATGCCACATAGCGTCAGCAGGTAATGCAGCGTCGCCGTTATATTTAACACCGCCCAGGCCAGCACAATAGTCATCGACCAGATAGTCAGGATGATGAAGAGTGATGCCTTTTCCGGTTGGCTATCCATCAGACTAGCCCCCAGACTCAACATTAAGTTACCCAGTCGAGACAACCACCGGAGTAGAATCCAGACCAGTAGCGCCGCCCCCACGACGATCAAGATGCCCAGCGCCACTATCACCCAGCTATAAAACTGGTTGATGATATTCATTCGTACTTCCATGGAGATATCAGGATGATAACCGGCGTTCGCCAAGGGGTTACCGGCTTGATCCAGAAAACGGTTCAGACTACCCGCCTGACCGAACACTAAGGTTATCAGCAGAAATATGCTAATCAGCCCGGCTACCGCCACCAATGACTTAGCTAAGACCGCCAAAATATCATAGGTGAGCCGAGCCAAATTATCTTTGGTAAATAGTCTATCGGCCGGCTTGGTCGACTTAGTTGACTTAACTAGCCGAGGTCGTTTCGTCGACTCAGACAGCTTAGTCGATTCGGTCGGCTCGGATGACTTTAACGGCTTAGATGTCTTAGACTGCTTCATGATTCATTAGCGCACCAGCACGAACCGGTTCTTACCTTTTCTGATTAAGCTGCATCGGTCAAGTGGCTGATCAGCCGCCAGCTTGACACCATTCACCGACACGCCACCGCCTTGGATTAGCCGTCTAGCCTCACCGTTACTGCTCGCCACCCCACCGGCTAGTAGCGCCCGACCAACCGTCAGTTCGCTCGTTAGCTCTACCGTCTTGATCTCGGCACTAAGTAGATCAAGCTCGTCGCTATCCAGCTCGTTCACCGCTCGACCGCCAAACAGTACTTCCGTCACCCGCTGTACCTTAGCTAGAGCCGCCTCGCTATGGACAAGCTTGGTCACCTCTTCAGCCAAGCGACGCTGAGCCGGTCTAGCCTCGGGATGAGCTTGCTGCTGAGCCTCAAGCTCACTAATCTCTTCCCGACTCAAGAATGTATACACCTTAAGGTAATCAACCACACCTAGGTCGTCAACATTAAGCCAGAACTGATAAAACTGATAGACCGATGTCTTGGCCGAATCAAGCCAGACCGCCCCGCCCTCTGACTTGCCGAATTTTTTACCGGTTGACTTATTGATCACCAGAGGAATACCAAAGACATCAACTCTCGCCCCCTCCAGCTTATCAACCATTCGCATTCCACTAGTACAATTGCCGAATTGATCAACCCCGCACAGCTGTAAAGTAACACCATGCGTCCGATAAAGGTGAAGAAAGTCGTAGCCCTGGATCAGCGAGTAAGAAAACTCAGCGTAGTTAATCCCTTTACCGCCGACACCAATCCGCTTCCGGACAAAATCACGATCAAGCAATTGTGTCATCGAGAAATGCCAGCCGATATCTCGCAAGAAGTCGATGTAATTAATCTGCTGAAACCAGTCATAATTATCTACCGTCACGAGATCAGTATCACGCAAAATCCACTTAGCCTGCTGTTGTAGTAGCCCGACTCGGTGCTTGATCGTCGCCTCATCCAGCTTGGCTCTAGTCTCATCCTTGCCATCAGGGTCGCCACCGGCCCGACCGGTCGCCCCGCCGGCTAGAAAGATAGCCTTGTACCCCGCCCGAATGAAGCGTAGGCAAGTGACTAACCCGGCCAAGTTGCCAATAGTCATGCTATCAGCACTAGGATCAGCCCCGAAGTAAAAGGCTCCCGGCTGATCAAGGGCGCTTAGGTCATCAATGGTAGTTTGCCCCACCAGTCCCCGCCACTTCAGCTCTTCGCTAAGTTTGGTGCTCATACTGATATTCTACCATGTTTGGTGCAGTCAATAATGTCGTGTGTACTAACTCACTACATTCTGGACTGCAGAGTTCCGCTGGGTGTATTGTAGCA
>ERZ773083.982-NODE-982-length-20877-cov-42.413217_pt1 | contig 20877 bp, 17 predicted proteins | sample MGYA00511465_ERZ773083 | MGnify/ENA primary metagenome ERZ773083 (study PRJEB29015, sample SAMEA2738001) | human oral metagenome | biome: human oral; feature: human-associated habitat; material: dental | place: China | collected 2060 ... | reverse complement strand
ATCTCGAACGACAATATGCAGGATCTCAAGACGGGCTGGCTCGTCGGAGCAACGCCGTGGCGCCAGCAGGCCGCGCTCCTCATCGGCTGCGTGGTCGGTGCGCTGGTCATCGCTCCCGTGCTCAACCTCCTCTACGAGGCATACGGCTTCCCCGGCGCCATGCCGCGTCCGGGCATGGATCCCGCGCAGGCACTCTCCGCACCGCAGGCCGTGCTCATGACCACCATCGCACAGGGCATCTTCTCCAGCAAACTCGCGTGGGAGTATATCTACATCGGCATCGGCCTGGGTGTTGTCCTGGTCCTCATCGACCAGCTGCTCAAGCGCACGACGAAGAATCTCGTCCTGCCGCCGCTCGCCGTCGGCATGGGCATCTACCTCCCGCCCGTCATCCAGACGCCGCTCGTCGTCGGTGCCATCCTCGGCTACTTCCTCAACCGCCATCTGCGCAAAACCGCAGGCACTGAGGCAGAGGCGGCAGGCCTCCGGCGCGGCACCCTCTTTGCATCGGGTCTCATCGTCGGCGAGTCCATCGTCGGCGTCCTGCTCGCAGGTCTCATCGTCCTCTCCGTCTCGAACGGCGGCGATGAGAATCCGCTCGCGATGGTTGGAAGCGACTTCGCAGATACCGCCGAGATGCTCGGCCTCGCCGTCTTCTTCGGCCTCCTCGCCCTCTTCAGCAAGATCGTGCTGAGCGGGAAAAAAGCCTCGTAACATCATAGGAAACGCAAACACGCCGGCAGAGTCTGCCGGCGTATTGTTTTTTGCATATCATAAACGATAAGACCGTATGCACACGATCCCGTCACGGCTGCCGATGATCTGTCGGCACACAGATTCTGCGTCAATTTAAAAGGAGAGGTTATGCCTCTCCTTTTTGCTGTTCGTATGTGATTATCTGCTTCTTCTGACACAGATAACTTCAGCTGAAACGAATATGGTTGTCTACATGCCAGCGAATCGTCCCATTATAGGCTCTGCAGTTCGGATTGTGGATGTGAAACACGTGTCCATGCGAACCGCCGGCAGGAACGTAAACGCCTACATTCGCAAAATCACCGCTGTCCTGCCAGAATACATTTCCTGCATCGTCCTGAACAATAACTGAGATACTTGCCGCTGTAACCGTCGCGCCTGCATCACCCGAGTTGATCAGATACCCCTTGATAAGTGTCTCTCCGTCCAGCAGCTGGACTTCTGCCGCATTAAAAACGATATTCGCATTGGCAGATACCTCCTGTGCCTGCGCCAAAACGCCAAGCATACATGCTGCAGTCAGCACCATCATCAAAAATTTTTTCATCGTTGCCATGATAATTTCTCCCTTCATGCCTTTCAAACATTCTGCTTCATATTACTAAGCCTTGATGTACTTCATCTCTTAGCCCCCTTCGCGGTGCGGGCTCCTCCCTTGCGGTCGACATCCTTCTGCGCATCGTACGCCTCCGCCACCTGGAAGATTACGCCCATAGCGCCCATATCCTCTTTGGAACTCGTGACAACCTCCATATTATCTTCAAAACTAAGAGATTCGTTGTAGCGAACCTTGTCAATAATCTTGTAATCTGTTCCGGCATCATTTACTGCGATGAAATACATTTCATCGACACGCGCAGGATCTCTTGCGTCGATACTCTTTGGCACAGAAACAAACGTAAGATTTCTCGAATGGAACATATCCTTCTTTATCGCCGCTGCAATTTGTCCTGCGACATAAAAAATACGTTCCTTGCTCACGACATCTGCACGACCATCAAGAGGAATGAGCTGGTTATCCACATAAAGGTCGCCATTATCAATTTTAACCCGTCCATTTGAAGAGTTTGCAATATACTTCATCGTTCTCTGGTAACGCTTCATTGTTTGAGGATGTGGATTGCGAAAATTTTTGGGACGCTTCCCATCAGGGAACCGAATCTCCTCCAAACGCAGGAAACGATCAAATTTCATAAGCGCACCGCCTGTTGAATATTCCGGAACGTTCTCAAGGAACTTAAGCCCCCACTCATCCGCCCCATACTCCTGGCCGAGCGACATCTTACGCTCCCAGAGCGTATCCACGAGGTTTATGCCGATGCTCTGCGCCGTCGCCGCTGACATCGAGCCGCCGCCCATGCCAAGAAAGCTCGCAATCAGATTCAGTCCAAACTGCTTGTCATAGCTCTCGAGATGATCCTTCCCTGCCCAATGTCCGAACTCATGCCCCATAACAAAAGCGACAGCGGATGTGTTGTAAATGTTCGACTTATTCATTGGGCGAAGATAATGCTTGTTGATGTAACCATCGTTCTGCACCGTATTCATAAAGTTCACCATCGAGTCCGCCATATAGGAATACCCGCCGGGGAGCATGAATGCGTTGGGGGAATCACTGTGGTACATCTTGATCGGTTCCAGCCAGCGTTTGTGCATGCCATCGCGCCGGTTCAGCGTACCCGGATTGCAGACAACCAGCCGCCGCTGGATCTCGAGGAGATCATCATCCGATACCACCTCATATTTCTCCTCGACACGCTCTGCCGCAGCCTGACCAATCTCATGCTCCTCCCAGCTCGAGACGACATGAGCCTCTGCAGTGCCTCCGAACGCCCCCGGATACGCAGCCGCTGCAAGCAGAGATATCCCGAGCATCCGATACACAGCCGTCATGCCCCTCTTCATCATCTTCATTCCATACAACTCCTTTGCACTACGCCTCCCCATCCGTAGGGAGGCTTCTCTCTATCCAAACGGCCCCGATCCCTTTTCACACAGCTCCTTTCACATTATTTTCGGGCTTTCCCGTTAAGGAAAAATAGTAGAATATCATGAGAAAAATACTTTGTCAACTACTTTTTTACATATTTTTATAAAAATACCCACAGAGAGCACGGCCTGCTAAAAGATAATCACAGCCTCCACATGTCGGTCTCCAAGCCCCCATGAGCGCACCGACGTATGATTCGCCAGCAGATAGATGCGCAGGGAGTCCGTGCGCGGATCGATCAGGCGATGTGCCTGATCCGCCAGCTTCGCGTATTTCTTTTCCGTCAGGAACCCCTCAAACGCTGACTTTTGCACACGGACGCCATATCTCTCCAGACACTTTACCATCTTCGCCCTCCGCTTATTCTCTGTAATATCATAGATCACAAGCACAATATAGCGGCGTTCATCCTCAGCAACGAACTCATTCTCCTCGTACTCGTATTCCATTCCCGACACCTCACCGCAGACGAATCGGCTCATAGATCTCAGCATTCTCCGCCATCAGCGCCTGCGCATATTGGCGCCCCTGATGCCCAAGCAACGCACGATACGAACGGCGCCCGCCCCCATAGAGACTCGTCGCACGCATCTTCTTCTCATAGGCACGCAGGAAGATCGCACGCCCCTCCCGCGTCAGGAAGATCCCGGGTCTCTCCTCCTCCTCGGACGGAGCAAAATATTCGGGCCTCATCTCATGATGATGCACGAGCGACAACACCATCGCATCCACCAGCACCGGACGCCACTCCTCCATCAGATCAGAGGCAAGCGCCGGGTGGCGGTTCTTCAGCGCATGGAGAAATCCAAAATACGGATGCAGGCCCTCATTATTCACCACCGTATAGAGATCATACATCAGCAGCGTGTAGCCAAAACTCAGCATCGTATTAAACGGGTCCATCGGCGGACGGCGGCTCCGCTTGACAAAGGCAAAAGCCTCCGGAACGAGAAGCCCGAGCGCACGGAAATAGAGCTTTGCAATCGCCCCCTCATAGCCCATCAGCTGTGTATTCGTCTCGCACCGCGGAATATGCTTGCTCAGCGCTGTGATCTCCGCCATTGCCGTACGAACCTCAGGCAGCGAAGCACTGCGGTTATAGCGCCGCAGGAGAATGAACTGATTGTGCGCCTTTGCTGCGATCACCTTGCGTGCCATCGCAAGGTAAAAAAAAGAGTCCCTCAACAGGATCTGCCGTTCCTGCCGAAAGACATTCACATGACGCGTTGACTCCAAACGCCCAAAGAAATACCCCGTACGCGAAAGCCACGTCACGGGAATGCCGAGACGAAGGAGCTCCACCATCGCCCTCGACGAGACCTGCACCGTGTCGATCAGCGTCAGACCCTCAAGCGTCTCTGCGGGAATCTCCATCACAGACTCCTCATTACGCCCTACCGTAAAATTCCCGCCGCGCTTCCGGATGAACGCCCCTTCCTCCGTGATATAGGCAAAACTCATTGCTCAGACTCCTTCCGTGTAAAAGAGAACATCCTTGGAAAATCCGCCCCCTTACGGGGATGTGGTTTTGAAAGTGAGAAAATCCTATGATATCGAGAAGATAAAGGCGTTTCCGTCCCCTTGCGGGGATGTGGTTTTGAAATCGCGCCGTACACAGCGAGTCCGTCGAAGTCGTCTACAAGTTTCCGTCCCCTTGCGGGGATGTGGTTTTGAAATAAGCTATCCAGAGACGACGTTAAGAGCCTTTTGAAAGTTTCCGTCCCCTTGCGAGGATGTGGTTTTGAAATTTATGGCAATCAATATGCTTGAGATAGCAAAGATTTTTCAGTTTCCGTCCCCTTGCGGGGATGTGGTTTTGAAAGTGTCAGGTGATCATGTGTCTGCTGATCGTCTACATTGTTTCCGTCCCCTTGCGGGGATGTGGTTTTGAAATACGGCAGACACGCTGATCTTCGATCTCGACGAGTTGTTTCCGTCCCCTTGCGGAGATGTGGTTTTGAAAGTGTAAATTCTACCATGATTCGCCTCCTATTTCAAGGTTTCCGTCCCCTTGCGAGGATGTGGTTTTGAAATGGGCAGACGCAGACATCTACATCATCAACCGTGAGTTTCCGTCCCCTTGCGGGGATATGGTTTTGAAATTATGCACAGCGCTATGCCAATATCCGCGCGGAGATGGTTTCCGTCCCCTTGCGGGGATGTAGTTTTGAAATGAAGACTTTGATGTGCATTATGAGCTTCGAACCCGTTTCCGTCCCCTTGCGGGGATGTAGTTTTGAAATATTTTTGATGCTTATGGATATACACTTGACCTTAAGTTTCCGTCCCCTTGCGGGGATGTGGTTTTGAAATTCACGCAGACGGGCGCATATTCAGGGACTGCCCCTTGACAGTCCCCGCACATTCGATATTAGTTTTGAAATTCACGCAGACGGGCGCATATTCAGGCCTTGAGATTGTGTTTCCGTCCCCTTGCGGGGATGTGGTTTTGAAATTAACTTCTTGTTGGTGACTCACCCTATGGATCAGATTGTTTCCGTCCCCTTGCGGGGATATGGTTTTGAAATCTTGCGTCTCTCGACAGCGCTTCAAGCTCGCAGAGCCGGCGTTTCCGTCCCCTTGCGGGGATATGGTTTTGAAATGGGCGTAATGTGTTCCATACAGACATCCCCACAGGGCGGTTTCCGTCCCCTTGCGGGGATATGGTTTTGAAATCTTGCGTCTCTCGACAGCGCTTCAAGCTCGCAGAGCCGGCGTTTCCGTCCCCTTGCGGGGATATGGTTTTGAAATAAAATTGAAATCCTTACTTCCGTCCGGATTAACAACCATGTTTCCGTCCCCTTGCGGGGATATGGTTTTGAAATCCTTGCGGTGGGATGCCCGGGGCGGATGATTTTCCCTCCTTTTTGCGGCGGCAGTCTGTTCGAAAATCCTCTGCAGTCATTATAGCTCTAAGTGCGGCGCGGATTCCACGCACAGCATAGCATAATCCTCTGCTCTGTGCAATCCCGCCGCCTCTCAGAGACCACTTTAGTTGTGGATTTCAAGCGCTTCTTCAAGCCATCCATTCATCATGTGGTAGAGCCCACGAATCTGATTAATTTTTTTCCCATAGATCAGACACAACATATGGGCAAAAATATTCATGATCTGTCGGGATCCCATATTCATACGCTCTTGGAATATTTCTTCCGTCACGTTTGTAATTTCATGTGCGACATTGTTACGCAGATTTCGCACGTTCCTGATCTTCTGCAGATCATCCAGCAGTGCAGCATGCAGTTCAGTATTACGTGCAAGATTCTTTTCCTGCATATAGAGGCAATAGTGATCCAGCAAATAGAACGAGAGTGACTGATCACGATAATGCGGATAGAATTCTTTGTCCAGACGATCAAGGAATTCCGGCATGGATGTTTTGAGTTTTTCTCTGACTAGGAATATATTGCCATTTTTCCGTCTTTCACAAACATCAACGAGTGTTTGGCGTGCATATTTCTTTACATATTCATATAGGAGTTCGTAGAGAAATGGGACGATCCGCAGCATGAGGTTAGATAAATGTCCATTTTCCTGGTCGATTTGCATGACGAGAAAATATTCGACGATGCTTTCTTCTTTGTATCCTTTAAAAAAGAATAGTTCAGTCCCTTGATAGGTGCTTAGGATTTCCCGCGCCTTTTTTGGGAGGAGTGCAACACGCTTTGCTGCATGACGCAGGAGGATTTTCGCCTCTTCCGGCACACGCGGGCTCTGCTCCGCGAGCACCATTGCCGCGTGATACTCATACGATTGAATGAGTGCAAGGATACGGTTGCGCTCGGCATAGTAGCGAAAGACGGAGAGAGGAGGCTCTTCACAACGGTTCTCCGCCCCCTCTTCATCATCAAAATTATTCTCAAGCAGTGCGTCAATATCCTCAGTGTCCTGCGTTGCCTCGTTCTTTCGATTTGACTTCCGCGCAGGCGCTGCGACCTGGATGCCCACACATCTCTCCGTATCTGCGGCGAGAATCGCAAGCACGGTCTTCATCTGCGGCGTACCGGAGCTCAGATTAAGCAGCAACTCATACGTAGGATAAGTCTCCCTGAGCTTCAATATCTCCTGGGGAAGAATACGGCTAAAGGTCTCGTAGAGATGTGCCTCCCGAATATCTGTAAATATCTCCTCGATGACACAGTCTGGTGCAATCCGTCGAATTGCACGCGTATAGCGATGATCCGCTCGCTCCTTTTCTGCCATATCCTGCGTGTAAAAAAGAAAGACGCGCTCCGGTCGATAATGGCGCAGGATATGAAGCATCGCCCCATCGTAACAGCCACGCACCGGATCAGTATCCCCAAGCGGTGAAAACAGTATTCTTTTCATTTCGATCATCCTTTCCAGATGCTGACTTGAACGGCGCCCATACCGAGGGCGGTCTTGATGCCGAGTCCCGCGTAGGGGGCAAAGGCGAGGAGTGTGCCGAGGATGCGGCGCACCATATCCCCCCCTGCAAAGTGCAGGGCGATCTGTCCGCGGAATCCGCGAATGTTGTACCCCTCGACGGAGAATGAGGCGGAGCGCAGGGCGTAGCGTGTGAGACGCGCGTGCGCGGCAAGCTCCTGTGCGAGGTTCTCCTCCTCGATGCGGATGTCTGGGCAGAATCTGTTCCACCGTGCGAGGAGGCTCTGCATGATGAGGACGGTCTCGGGCAGGAGGACATAACCGCCGTCCCGTTTGAAGCTCGCCGGCGTGAGGAAGCGAATCTCTGCGCCGCACGGCGCACTCTCTCCGCGAAAGTATGTGTCGGCGATATCGCTGCAGCTACTCTCCTCTGCAATATGGAGGTCATGCACCTCAGCGGTGTAGCCCTTCTGTCTGAGCGTGATGCGCTCGATGCGTCCGAGGGTCTCGCCAATGAGTTTGCCCGCCGTCTCATCGAGTGTGCCGATGCGCCAGAGGACGCGCTCGGTCTCTCTGTCCCAGCGGATGCTCTGACTGTAGGGGCGCAGGTTCTGTGTGTGAAGGTATGCGGCGTAGTCCTCGGGCAGACGCTCCATAAGTGCGCCGTGGAGGATCGAGCCCATGGATGCAGGAGCACGTGCGCCGTCGAGTAGGCGCAGCTGCGCCTCATAGAGTATGAGCATTGCCGATCCTCTTAATGGAGCAAAGCCCCATGATCCAGTCCTCAGACTCCAGCCGTGCGAGTTTTAGTGTGCGTGGGCTGAGCTCATGGTCGAACTGCCGATGTTTATGTGCGGGGCCACGCCCTCTGATGGTCGGGTCCCATGCGGTGAACTCCTCATCGAAGAATGTGGCAAGGAATTCCCGCGCCTCATGCACGGGCGCGAGTGTGTAGACGAGGGTCTTAGCGAGGAAGCCTGTGCCGCCGCCAAGGAGTGCATCTGCGTTCTTCGCCTCGGCAAAGCGTGCCGCATAGTCTCTGCCGAATACTTTTTCCTGTATCTGCAGGCCGTCTGCGGTATAGGCGCGCACTATGGCGATGATCTCGTCAAGGGAGTGGATGCCGAGGGTGTGCAGCATGGCGAGGTCGGCTGTGATGGAGAAGGTGAGCCGGCGCCCTGCGGGGATGCACTCGCGGAAGAGGGAGACTTTGCTCTCGCCGGGCCCATCCTCCATGCCTGTGGTAGCATCGAGCTTGCGCAGGATGACGGTGTCCATCTCACCCTCCGCACAGACTGCGTCGCTGACGCGCAGCCCACGCATGGCGCTGACAGTTGCATTTCTCTGCGGGGTTTTCTCCTCCTTGCTGAGTGTGTGCAGGAGCCTCGTTTCGAGCTGTCCGATGATATTGCTGAGCTCCCTCTTTTTCTTGCCGAGGCGATCGTCGCTCCTGAGCACCGCTCGGCAGTCCTCCCAGACACGACGATATTTTTGCGGCTCACGGCAGATGCGATGATGCAGGATTCCGGTGCGCAGTGCGCCCTTGATCGTGCTGCCGGGGATGTAGGGCTGCCCGTTTGCTAGGGTGGTCTGGCAGATGACATCGTTGAGGGTGTCCTTTTCCCCGTCGGTGAGCGGATCTGCCTTTGCCCGCCGCACGGCGAGGCTGTCGAGTTCCGTCTCGGAGACACCCTGTGCGAGCAGCCATGTACGGAGGTTGTTCAGTCCGGAGGCGCGTTTCTCAACGTAGTCGGCGAATGCATCTATGCGGCCGTGACGATCGAGAAAGGCGATCCATTTTGTCTGGTTCAGGAAGGCGGCCTCGTGTGTCTCGCTGTTGTAGAGGTACTCAAAAGCCTTGAACATCTCGCCCGAGCCTGTATGAACGGGACCGATGCAGGTGAGCTCGTAGTTCTGGCGGATGATTCCCATTTTGTTCATGCCGTCACCCCCGCATAGAGTCCAAATCCATAGCGCCAGACGGGATGTCCGCCGTGCTCACCAAGTACGCCGAGTGTCCCTCGCACGCGCGTGCGCAGGCAGGAGCCGGCGTCGAGGAGGTAGACGCTGTTCTTCTTCTTGGCTTCGTGTATGGGGTGGCTGATGAAGCCTCCCGCACGGCGCAGACGATAGGCTCCCTCTTTGACGGCAGGGATATCGCCCACTGCAGGGAGAACGGGCGCAAGCGCGAGCTGCCAAGGGGCATCGGCTGCGTCAAGCATGGTGCGGAGTGCTGTCAGATCCTCGAACTTGCTCTCTGCATCGAGGGTGAGGATACTCTTTGCGGCGAGGAATTTTCCATAGCCGCTTGTGCGTTTGCCGCCGATGCCCGTGCGCCCGAGCCACGAGAGCAGCTGCTGCAGCCACTGTGCGTCCTCCTCGCGCCGCACGTCGGCGAGGAGGTAAAGCCCCGCATGTGCATGAAAGTCGAACTGTCCGACGTAGTACGGGAGTGGCTCATCCCCGCGCATGTTCACATGCTGACGCAGGGACGCAGCGCCGAAGTCGCCGTCGAAATCCGACTCCTCGAACGGGCTGCCGCTCTGCATGGCACGGATGTAGTCCTCGATACGGCTCGCACGGAGATATTTGAGCTTTTTCTGTTTTTTGCGCAGAGTGGCGTTCGCGCAGGTGACACTGTAGTCCTCTCTCTCCTGCTGCTGTGTCCGCTCGATACGCAAGACGGGGCGCGGGAGGAAGAATGCGAGTGCGCCCTGTCTCCCCGCCTGCCACGGCAGGAGATCGGAAAAGCGCAGTTCACCTGCCTCGATACGTGCTGTAAGACGTGCTAGCTGCTCGGTCTCGCCCGCGGCGGCAAGTTCGGTGCAGAGCGCACCAAAGAGGGCGTCTGCCGGATACTCCATGCACGCCTCGTCGAGCCTGCCGCCGCGCCCGGGCTGTCCGAAATGGACTGCCGTCTCGAAGCGGAGCGGATAGATCACATAGCTCACACGGACCCGCCACCCTTCTGCATCAGGTCGCTGATCTCCTGCAGCTGCTGCGCATTCATACCCTCTCCCGAGAGCGCGAAGCACTCGACGGAAAAGCCGCTGAGCGATACTCTGCCGTAGCCGCGTGAGCCGTGTCCGCCGAGGTAGTCCATCTGGAGGAGGCGGATGCCATCGCTGAGAAGTTTCATGTCCTCCATGATCTCCGCGTCGTTCTCAATGTTGTAGACGAGGGTGAACGCGAACTCGGTGCCCGCTGGTACACGCTCAATCTGGCGCGGCATTGCTCCTGCCGTCACGCGGTTGATGCCGTTTTCCCATTTGATCTCACCGATGTAGGTGTCGAGATCCATGGCGTCAAAGCGCGCGAACGAGTCCTGCGTCATGCGGATGTCATAGAACTGAAGCCGTGCCGCCTTGCCGCCCGCGTTGCCCTTTGCGGCCGTACCGAAGAGGCGCTTGATCTGCGGACTGTCCTCGTCGATGCTGTTCAGGACGTACTCCTTCGTCGAGTAGCTGCGTGCGAGGAGGGTGCGGATCTTCCCCTTGAGTGAGCTGCCCGGAATGATGGGCTGCTTGGTCAGCGGGTCTCGCAGGAAGGGGCTGTCTACGGCACCGATGGGTGCGAAGTCGCTGGATGCGCCGATGTGCAGTCCCGTGTCGACACGCAGGATCGCGGTCAGTTTGAGTTTCCCTTTTAATACACTCTGATTGCTCTGCTCCATGGTCAGTCCCTCCCGCCGTGAAATTTGTGATAGGCGACGAGCGCCTCCATATAACGTGCGAAGTTCTCATATGCGCGAATGCTGGTTCCGATTCTATCCAGCCGTTGTCTCAGCTGTGCCTTTTCGACAAAATCCCTGACGTTTCCACGCTGATCTTTGCCCGCCTGGTAGGCGAGTTTAACCTTGAGAAATTTCACCTCTGCCGCAAGCTCCGGCGTGAGCACGTCCGACTTCTCGCCCCGCGTGCGAAACATATCGATCTTATTCGTCAGTGCGTTGACCGCCGCGAGGAACTTGCGAATCTGACTTGTCGTCAGCGCAAGCCGTCCATTCCCACGCGCTTTCAGGTCCAGAATGACATCCTCGGCCTCACGCGCGGTGTCCTGTATCGTGTTCTCAGCCATTTGACCGCTCTCCCTTCTCTCTGATACTGTATATGATGAGCTGTAATGCCGTCGACAGCTGCCGACGCTTCTCTATGTCCCGATACCATTCGTAAAGCTGTGTGCGTATGCGTGCATAGGCTTCCTTGGCAGGGCTTTTCGCCCCTGGATCCATGCGCGCAAGCGTATACGCAAAGCGTGCGAGCTGGACGGAGGCTCCGTCCGCCTCGAGGAGACGGAGCAAGCGGTATACCGCGCTCTTGCCGAGCAGCATGCGCGCCGTATCCGATGTGCCGTCAAAGGTGCAGTTCTCGCGCAGGAATGCAAGTTTCTCCCCACAGACGCCCTGCATGAATTCACCCCAGCCGTAGACCTGCGCACGCTCCTCGAAGTCCGCGCGCGAGCGCCCCTCTATGACGGCACCAAAGAGTGCGACGCTGTCCTTCTTCGGACGGCCATCCACATCGCGCCGATCCTTCGCACGCGACTCAAGCTCGCCCGTGCGGCGCGCCATCTCGGCGATGGGGCATTTGTCTTTGAAGAAGCCAAGCCCCGCCGAGAAGTGGAGCTTACCGCTCGTAAAGCGGCTGAATGCGCCCCTGAGGTCGACCGCCAGCTCGACAATGTCGTCCCACGCCCCGAGAAGGAAGACGTCGTCGCCGCCCGAGTAGACGATGTGAACGTCACGCGCCGCCTTCTTTTCCCTGCCGAACAGGGAGAAGGGAGCGGGCTTCGGTTGGTCGCCGATACCGCTGACAACGCCGCGGCAAAGGACGTTGATGTAATGCTTGAAGAAGAGCGAGAGGCGCTGTGAGAGCGCCGCCGTGCGCGTCATGGTCGCATACGCTGCAGGGAATCCTGCGAGGAATGCCGCGCCGAGGTTGTCCACGTCGGCGCGCATGACACCGATGCGCGGAATCCCGCGGCTGTCCTCTGCACCGCCGCTGCGGCGAGCGAGCCGCTCCATCTCAAGCACGCTCCCGTCCTCGCGCGCGGAGTAGTCACCGAGCCAGAGGTGGGCGGCTGGCAGATCGCCCGTGTAGAAGATGTTCTTCGTATAGATGCGCTCGACGGTGTACGGGAGGCGTTCGACGTCCTCCGCATTCTCTGCCGTGAGATAGAGTTCACGTCCCATGCCCGGCAAAGAGAGTGCGTTGTCCCTGCGCTCTGTCGAGACGCAGAATGCGTTCTTGCTGAGGATGCGCTCGCCGAAAGTGAAGAGGTGTGCGCACATGCCGCAGGACTCGATGGCGGGATCGCCCGGATAGTCCACGAGGTCCGCGGTGGAGGTGCGGCAGACAGCGCATTCACATGCGGCGTCACGCGTCCTGTTGCAGTCGCTCTCCGGCGTGAACATCGCCGCGAGCTGCTCCTCAGAGTAACGGCAGAGCTTTTCGCTCGAGAGTGCCTCGCTCACGCGGCGAAAGACCTCCTGCGTCCCCTGCCCTGCGAGTTCGTTTGACGTACACGCCGACCATGCCATCGCGAGGTAGAGACTGCTGCCAAAGTGGCGCAGCATCCATGCGTTGACCTCCTCATGACAGCGGCGGAGGATGACCTCTACCGCGTCCGTATTCGGCAGGAGCAGGTAGAAGTGTCCGCCGCCCGTATAGAGGAGTGCACTGCGGCTGATGCCACACGCGGCGAGAATCTCGTCTACGATGTTCTCAAGCAGGATCTCGAGGTAGAACGAACGGCCGCGCAGGCTCTTGAGCGCACCCTTCGACGGGATCGCGTAGATGAACGGCTGTATCCCCGAGATGTCCGCCGACACGAGGAGGAATGCGGGCAATGTCGCACCGCCCCGCTCCTCGTATATTTGTGCACTGTGGATGTCCTGCGCCGCCGCATAGCGATAAAGCGCAGCCGCGTACGCCGCTGTCATGCGTGCGTAGTCGCAGAGCGAGATGTCCGCGCCCGCAGGGGACGGCACATAGCTCATCGTCTCCTCGATGACGCGCAGGAGTTCGCCGAGCGGCATTTGTGCCGGAGATTTCCGCGTGAAGCGTGCTGCAATATCCTCAAATATCTGCTGATAACCTCGCTCCGCCTCCTGCAGGTCTGCGAGCGGCTGCGGGAACAGCATTTCGGACGTGTCCGTCAGGCTGCGGATCGGAAAGCCCTCTCTCTCTCCACCGATATCGCCGAAATAGTTGAATACGCTCTCTAAATACGCTGGGGATTTGCCTGTCGGACGCGCTGCCGCATCCTTAGCTCCGGAGGCAAGCTGTACGGCCGCATCGAGAAGCCATATAATGTCATCCGCGTCTCTGTCGCTGCCGCACACCGCATGCAGGAGTTCTGCATCCTGTTCTTCACAGAAACGCGAGAGGAAGCCCTCTCCTACATCCGCAGCATGGGGATGTACGCGCTCAGCGAGTATACAGACGGCGTGTAGCAATGCCGCCCGCTCGATCCTCTCACACAGATCCTCCATTGCCTCATCTCCTTTCTGAATCCTAATTTTTTACTAATATGGAGTATTCTCTCTTCTTATGAAAATTCCTTCCATGTCTGCAGAATGGCAGTCTGTTTTCACCAAATATCTTGTCTCACCGCATGAGTTCGAGCGTGGCATAACAGTCTCCTATGCGCTCCAATTTGGAAGCACCCTCCGGATCGGTCGTGGTTACATAGTACACAAGGTGGTAGACCCCCTCCTGATCCGTTTTCTCGATACTGAGATCCACAAAGCCATCAACAAGATGAGGAAAGTTCTCTCCCACATTTGATGACCCGAGGACGTGACCGTAGGTCTGAAGTATATCGTGGGAGACTTCCCTATCGCCACGATATTTATTGACCTGAGAATGTCCAGAGGAGAAATTGGTGATAATCGGTTTCCGTCCGGCATCCTCTCCGAGAAATGCGCCGGTATCGTCCATCAGCGCAACCATGAACGCGTCCCCCTTCGGCAACACCGAGAAATGAACCAGACCGGTCCTGCGATTGCCTGCTGTCGGCAGCACTGCATGCTTTCCCCCTGTCCCGTCTACATTCTTCGATGCATTAAAGCCATATACATCCGAGAGGAGGAAAACATGTCCCATGAGCTCGGAGAGCGGGGGCACATGCTCATAGTCTACAGACTCTTTGGAGAACTCCTCCCAGCGCATCGATGCGGTAAGATCGGGTGGATAGGCTTCTTGCAAGCGCGTCCATATCTTCTCGATCTGCGCCGCTGCCTGTGCGCGTTCCTCTGCCGCCTCTCGCTCGGATACTTCCCGCGAGCTGTTTACAGACTCCCGGTAAAGCTCCGGAAAATGTCCGGCAAGATAGTCGAGCACTGTCTCCATCGCTCCGGGGAATCCCTCCTTGTTCGCGCGGGCGGCGGTTGCGACGCCGATCGGCTGCCACACGCTGCTGACACGATCCTCATAGTAGTATTTGCGATAGGGATCGATCGTGTAGCGCACCGCACCGTAGTCCTTTCCCTTCTGCGCGTCAATAAAGTGAAATACAACCTTAAACACTCTGCGCCCCTGATAGTCCACGAGATGTACGGATGCAGGATCAAAAGTAAGATAGCCGTCGTCTACCGCCTGAAGGTTGACGAATCCGGTTGCTCCAACCGCATCAAAGCGTCCGTAGGCAGGCCCTTCTTTCGCATGCCCTGTGAGCGGGACGAGCAGCGTGAGTCCAATGACCGCGCCAAGCGCAGCCGTTTTGATCTTTATGCTCATTTCTCTGTTCCCCCCTTCACATTCAACAGGCGTTTCGGATGCTTCTCATCGTATGCAGCGGCTGCATCGGCGATTGCTTTTGCCTCTTCGTAGTCCGCGTGCGCGTCAGCATCCTCGCTCGCGGCGTAGTCCTCCATCGCCGCACTGCGTGTGTCAAAACGCAGCTTATCAAGAATCTTTTCCGCACCCGTATTCCTGTCCCGCACGACGATGTAGGAATCTTTCGACGCGGGATCACCCGCGCTCGGGTGCGAGGCAACCGGAATATAAGAAATGTTCTCCCTATGGAAAATGCCCTTCTTGATTGCGGTTGCAAGCTGCCCCGCAATATAGTAGACACGCTCAAGCTGCTCAACCTCGCCCGTCCGCACGACGGGAATGTGCGTACCATCAAGATAGAGCTCGCCCTCCTTGATTTCCACACAGCCTTCCGAGGATTTCTTCACGTAGTCCATCACACGTTCAAATCGCTTCGGCGTCTTGGAGTGCGGATTGCGGAAATCCACCGGCAGCTTGCCGTCCGGATGATCAATCTGCTCGAGTTTCATGTAGCGGTCAAATTTCATCAGTGCGCCGCCAATGGAGTACTCAGGAACGTTCTCAATGAACTGCACGCCCCACACATCCGCTCCTTTCTCCTGGTTGAATGACATCTGACGATCAACGAGCGTGTCCACAAGGTTCACGCCAAGGTTCTGTGCGGCAGCTCCAATCGCGGACGTGGCACCGCCGCCGAAGATGCCGAGCAGCGTGCTGACGCCGAACTGTTTGTCGTAGCTCTCGAGGAAATCCTCACCGGCCCAATGGCCGAACTCATGTCCCATGACGAATGCAACGGCAGAGGTGTTGTAGATATTCGCTCCATTCATCGGACGAAGGTCGCCGTGGTCAAGGAAGCCGTCATTCATGCGCGTGTTCAGGAACTTTACCATACCGTCATTGTAATAGGCATGTCCCGCGGGGAACATCACGGCATTCGGCACGTTGTCCTTTACTGCTTTGATCGGATAGAGCCAGCGCGTGTGTGCGCCGTCTTCCATGTTCAGCTTGTCAGGGTTGCACACAACGAGGCGGTTCTGGATTGTGAGGAGATCCTCGTCAACGTATGTTTCGTACTTCGACTCGAACTCCTGCGCTGCCTCCATTCCGATGTCCCGCTCGGCATCGCTCGAAAGGATATGTGCCTCAGCAGTGGAGACGAAGGGAACGGGGAATCCGGCCTGCGGCGCAGCAAGCGTTGGGGCGAGCGCTACGACACCCGCAATTACAAGGGTCTGTTTCATGTTCTTCATTTTTCCAACTCCTTTTTCTCTCTCCCCCCAATCCTTCGGGAGGCTTTCCGTATCAACCCCGGTCGTGCGCACATACAGAGCGAAATCTCTGCTGATATCCCGGGCTTTCCCATGAAGGAAAGATGACAGAATATCATGCAAAAATCTTTTTGTCAATTATTTTTTTATTTTTTGCAAAAAAAGAGCCCTGCTGGAGGGCCTGATGTATAGATATGACAATGCTATGCGTCCGAGAAAGTGCAAGTTATTAAGTCGCACAATATGCCAACACATTTTGTGTTTGAAATGCAGCAAGATCATCTCCTGCAGTCGGGAAACGAGTCCATCTCGTATTTTTATTTTCACTCCCGCCGAATCTTCGGCAGCAAAAACCTCAGAGCCAGATAGGCGAGGATGCTGCCTGCGCCGGTGGAGATGAGGAAGGGGACGATGTAGACGGTGTAACTCGCGGGATTCAGTCCCATGAGGAAGGCCGCGACGGGGTAGGCCGTGAGGGCGCCGAGGATGCCGGTACCGAACGCCTCGGCGATGCAGGTGAGGCCGATTCGCCGCGTATAATGGTAAGTGAGCCCGCACAACAACGCACCGATCATGCTGCCGGGAAATGCCATGAGTGTGCCGACTCCCGCGATGTTGCGCAGGAGGCTCGCAGCGAACGCAGCGCCGACGCCCCAGAGCGGTCCGAGGAATACGGCAGCGAGGATGTTGACGAGGTGCTGCATGGGCGCGCAGCGGCTGCCGAGTACGGGGAAGCTGAAGACGCCGCCGAGGACGGCGGCAGCGACGAAGATGCCGGCGAGGGTGAGTTTACGGGTTCGTGTGTCAAGCATTGATAATCTCCTTCGATAAAAGCGGCCCTTCTGCCACTCCGGCGAGTGGTCCCCCTCCTCCGCCGCAGCGGGGAAGGCCGGAGCTTACACGATAAAGCGGCTCTTCAGGTCAAAGGTATGTGCGAGCGGGCCGCTCCCGTGCCCGAGGTCGAGCCCCGCCGCGAGGGCGCCGGAGAGATATGCCTTTGCCTGCGCGACGGCGGTGTCTGTGTCTATGCCGCGCGCGAGGTTGGACGCAATGGCGCTCGAGAGGGTGCAGCCGGTGCCGTGGGTATTCGACGTCGCGATGCGCCGTCCCTCGAACCAGCGCGCGCCCGTATCATCGACGAGAAGATCATTCGCATCATCAACGCTGTGCCCGCCCTTCATCAGAACGGCCGCATGCGTGCGTTCATGGATGCGCGCCGCTGCGGCGGTCATGGCAGTGCGGTCTGTGATCGCCATGTCGGCAAGCACCTCCGCCTCGGGGATGTTCGGCGTGATGAGCTCCGCGCGCGGCAAAAGCTCGCTGACAAGCGCCTCCACGGCATCCTCGCTGATGAGACGCGCTCCGCTGGTCGCGACCATGACGGGGTCAACAACAACATTTTTTGCGTCATATTCGTCAAGTTTCTCCGCGATGACATGGATGAGGGCGGCGTCCGCGACCATGCCGATCTTGACGGCATCGGGCGGAATATCGGCAAAGACGGCGTCAAGCTGCGCCGCGAGGAAGGCGGGCGGCACGGCAAGGATATCTGTAACGCCCATCGTATTCTGCGCGGTGAGTGCCGTGACGGCGCTCATGCCGTAGACGCCGTGCGCCGTCATGGTCTTGAGGTCTGCCTGAATCCCCGCCCCGCCGCTGGAGTCGCTGCCCGCAATGGTCAGTGCCGTATGCATTTTCATCATAGTCCCCTCCTCATACACTCGTGATCTTCGCATGGTCAGCGAGTTCCTGCGCCGTCATGCAGCAGATGGCGTCAATGATGCGCGTGCGGTAGGATGCATTGCCGTCGTGCTCCTCCATGCGCGCCCGAGCCAGTTCGCCCGCGGTGCCCATGAGTGCCGCGGTTTCTGTGACCGCTGAAAGAGGCGCATCAGGCGCGGAGGCAAGCGCTGCCGCGAGGAGCGCGGAGAGCTGGCAGCCCGTGCCCGTGACCTGCCCCATCTCGGGATGTCCGTTCCGCACAGCATAGCAGTCCGTTCCGTCCGAGATGAGGTCAATCGCCCCCGTGACGGCGGCGATGCAGCCCGTACGCGCGGCAAAGCCGCGCACAAACGCGGCAGTCTCCGCAAGATTCTCCTCGGTGACGGCATCCGCCGCGCTGGCATCAACGCCCTGTGTGCTGCCGCTGCCGACGGCAAGCGTGCGGATCTCGGAGATGTTTCCGCGCACGACCGCAGGACGAACTTCATCGAGAATCTGCAGGGCCGTCTCCGTGCGCAGTTTGCTCGCGCCCGCACCGACAGGGTCGAGCACGACGGGATGACCGAGCGCCCGTGCGCGCTTTCCGGCAAGGAGCATGCTCGGGATCGTGCGCGCGTTCAGTGTGCCGATGTTGATGCAGAGCCCCGCGCAGAGTGCCGTGATCTCCTCGGCCTCGGCGGGATCATCCGCCATGATGGGGCGTGCGCCGATCGCGAGCAGGACGTTCGCGACGTCGTTGACCGTGACATAGTTGGTGATGCAGTGTACGAGCGGGGTCGTCCTGCGGGTCTGATCGATGATAGATGTATGCATGATATCCTTTCAATTGATGCGTCTTGACCGCGCGCTGCGGCGAGGGAGGCTTATTCCGCTCCACCTTTTCCCAGTATGCGATGTGTGAGGAGGGCGAGCACGAGAGTGACGGCCATGGTCGGCAGGGTGCTGCCGACGGGCGTGTCGAGCGTCATGAGGCAACGGTAGCAGAGGAATCCAACGAACCAGACGCCGAGGTTGACAGCATGCACGCTGCACCCCGAGGCATCCTCGCGCAGGAGGAAACAGCTCGCGATCTGCACGGCGATCATCGGCACAAAGACTGAGCCGATGATGTAGAGGAATCCCGTGATGTCGTCCATCGGATAGAGACACGCGGCAAGTGCGCCGAACACGGTCACGCCGATGCCGACTGTCCGCCCCGATGCGCCGCGCACAATGCTCTCGCTCGAAACGCCCGCCGAGTATGCGTCGAGATAGGTGGTCGTCACGGTGGATAGGATGACGACACCGAGCCCGGCCGCGCCGAGTCCCGCGTGAAGCATGATCTGGGCGATGTCCGATTCGCCCGTAAGGATCGCCGCGCCCATGCCGATGAAGTACATCCAGCAGCTGACGAGGCCGTAGACGAGTGCGCTGGCGGCCGCAGCCGCCGCGGGTTTCTCCGCCTCCCGCGTGTAGTCCGAGATGAGCGGCAGCCACGAGAGCGGCATGGCAATCGAGAGCTCAAGCGCCATCGCAAAGCTCATCGCCTCGCCTGCGGCGCTGCCCTCCGCTGTGCCCGCCCCGCCCATGATGACGCTGCAGAGAAGCACCGTGAGGAGGAAGAGTCCTGTCATCGCAACGGCATTCACGCGCTCAATCTGCAGAATGCCGATGCGGATCCAAACGATGATCAGCGCGCCGATCACGAGGCACCAGAGCCAGTGCCCCGCATCCATCACACTGTTTGCGGCAAGCGCACCGTCATAGATCATGATCGACGTCCAGCCGACGAGCTGCATGACGTTCAGCACCGCAAAGAGCAGTCCCCCGCGCGCCCCAAACGCCATCTTCACCGTCTCCATCGCGCTCCGGCGCGTGCGTGCCCCGATGAGACCGGCGAGAAAGAGCAGGAAGCAGCCGATCACATGTCCCGCGATGATGGCGATGCCGCCGTCGCGAAATCCCAGCGGGGCAAAGAATGTTCCCGTCAGGATCTCCGCGAGCGACACGCCTGCGCCGAACCATATGAGGGCATTCGCAGGAATGCTTGTCCTCTTTTCCATGACAGACTCCTTTATTATATGAAAAAAACGCGGCCATGCCAACTGACATAGCCGCGCTGCTGTGCGCATGTTTATCCCTACGTTGGCATTACCCAAATCAGGTTCCGGGTCGGGACGCATCGTCCCCTCTCAGCCGCCGTATGGCAGCTCCCCCTATTCGGTTGTAAATTGTCTATTTACTGTGCGCTCATCGAGAGCTCGATGAACTTGTTGCCGAGCTTCGCCTTCTGCAGGACTTCCTCGGTGATGTCGGCACCTGCCTCAACGATGACAACGCCGTTATCCATCTTGATCGTGCGCGTCGCCTTCTTGCCGAGCAGGAAGCGGCGGTGGCGATCCTCATTCACGCGGTCCGCGTTCTTATCCTCAGCCGGCTCCTCAGCGGCCGCTTCTGCCGCAGGAGTCTCTGCCGGCGCATCCTCTACCGCGAGCTCCTCAATCGTGGGCTCGGCGGATGGTTCCGCCGCTGCAGCTGTATCCTCTGCCGGAGTCTCAGCGGAGGCTGCAGACTCCTCGGCAGCAGGTTCTGTTGCCGGCTCAGCCGCAGGCTCTTCTGCGGACGTTGTCACAGCGGATGCCGCCGGCGCATCCGCTGCGTCAGATTTTTTTCCGGCGTCCCCCTCCGGAGAGATGACCGTAACTTCCTTGCCGAAGATCGAGACCTGATCCGCCGTCACCTCGGACGTAGAGCCCTCGGGCGCCGTGATCTCACACTTTTCGATGCTGCCGTCCTTGCCGATGAAGATCTCGGTGATCGTCCCCTGAATGACGCCCGTGCGCGTGATTGCCTTCGTGCCGATCACGCGGATGTTGTCGTCGAGCAGGGTCTCGAAATCGCCGGCCGCATCGAGCGTCAGGATGTTTTCGCTGTGGTTGACCGTGACCGCATCATCGCCGACCGCAATGACATTATCGTAGGGAATGAGCTTGACTCCGCGATACCAGTCCTCGTCCTCAATCGTGATCGCCGC